>ENA-OQCX01000239-OQCX01000239.1-human-gut-metagenome-genome-assembly--contig:-NODE-239-length-29331-cov-5.822593_pt1 | contig 29331 bp, 33 predicted proteins | sample MGYA00242762_ERZ504587 | MGnify/ENA primary metagenome ERZ504587 (study PRJEB26092, sample SAMD00036337) | human gut metagenome | host: Homo sapiens | study: EMG produced TPA metagenomics assembly of...
GAACATACGCATATGGAAACAGTATTACGATACAGAAGGCACGGTAACCAGCTTCGCCCGGCAGGTGACCGAGGTCAACATGCTGGAAGGTATGCAGCCCAGCGCCTCCGGCCTGCTGTTCCACCCCGACTTGATAAAAGGCACCTCGCTGGGACAGGGAATAAAGCAGTATTCCTTCTTTTCCTATTCCTCTACCGAGGCACTGCATTTGTCCGAAGACGAGAAAGAAATCTTCCTCGACTGTCTGAAGAAGATTAAGATGGAAATCCAACGCCCCATCGACAAGCACAGCAAGGGTCTGATTGCGCGCAACATCGAGCTACTGTTGGACTACTGCATGCGTTTCTACGAACGCCAGTTCATCACCCGCTCGGCAGCCAACAAAGACATCCTGATGAAATTTGAAGCACTGATAGATGACTATTTCCAGAGCGACAAACCGCAGACCGAAGGACTGCCTTCCGTGAAATACTTCGCAGACAAAGTGTTCCTCTCCTCCAACTATTTCGGAGATTTGGTGAAGAAGGAAACCGGAAAGACGGCGCAGGAATATATCCAGAACAAAATCATCGACCTGGCCAAAGAAATGATTATAGGAAGCGGGAAGACGGTCAGCCAGATTGCCTATGAGCTGGGATACCAGTATTCGCAGCACTTCAACCGCGTGTTCAAGAAGAACGTAGGCTATACTCCGAGCGAATACCGGCACTTACAGGTTTAGACAATAAGGATTCACCACAGATTACGCGGATTAACACAGAGTTTTTTCGGTTTCATCAAATATAAGTTCTATCTTTGTATGCCAATAGAACATATGGATATGAAACACCCCAAAATAATTGTTGCCGGCATCGGACCGGGCAATGAATCGGATATAACTCCCGCCGTAATTTCCGCTTTGCAAGAATCAGATGTAGTGGTGGGATATAAGTATTATTTCCAGTTTGTAACCCCTTATCTCCACCCCTCAACAACATGCATAGATACCGGCATGAAGCGTGAGCGCGCCCGTGCCGAGCAGGCTTTCGAGCTGGCAGAGCAGGGAAAGACGGTCTGCGTCATCAGTTCCGGGGATGCGGGCATCTATGGTATGACGCCGCTTGTCTACGAGATGAAGCGGGAAAGGAACAGCGACGTGGAAATCGTTTCGCTGCCGGGCATCAGCGCTTTCCAAAAGGCAGCCTCACTGCTGGGAGCTCCCGTAGGACATGACTTCTGTGTCATCTCCCTTTCAGACCTGATGACTCCCTGGGAGCGTATTGAAAGGCGTATCATCGCAGCCGCTGCCGCCGACTTCGTGACGGCAGTCTACAACCCCAAAAGTGAAGGACGCTACTGGCAGCTTTACCGCTTGAAAGAACTCTTTCTGCAGGAAGGACGCTCACCGGAAACGCCCGTGGGATATGTACGCCAGGCAGGACGCCCGGAACAAGCGGTACACATCACCACGCTGGGAGATTCAATCCCGAAGAGGTGGATATGTTTACAGTCGTATTGATAGGCAACTCACAGTCCTACGAATGGAACGGAGCTTCATCACTCCGCGCGGCTATTACCGGGACACGAATACCGAAGCCACGGGCATCGGGCAAGACATCATGATTCGTAGTTTCCGTACCATCGAAAAGGAACTGAAGAACAAGCATATTCCCCTCGACCATAAATGGGCTTTACTCCATGCCATACATACCACCGCCGATTTTGAAATGGAGCATCTGCTGCATACGGACGAAGGTGCCGTGGCTTCCTTGTATCAAGCCATCGAGAAAGGCGGAATCAAGACGATTGTCACAGACGTCACGATGGCAGCCAGCGGTATCCGCAAAGGAGCTTTGCAGCGGCTGGGCATAGAGGTGAAATGTTACCTCGGCGACCCGCGCACGGCGACGATGGCTGCAGAGAAAGGCATCACCCGTACCCAGGCAGGCATCCGCCTGGCTGTGGAGGAGCATCCCGATGCTTTCTTTGTATTCGGCAATGCACCTACGGCACTTATGGAACTCTGCGACCTGATACGTAAGGGCAAGGCACATCCGGCGGGCATTGTTGCTGCACCGGTAGGCTTCGTGCATGTGCAGGAGTCCAAACACATGGTGAAACCCTTTACGGAAATACCCAAGATTATCGTAGAAGGACGTAAGGGAGGCAGTAACTTAGCTGCCACGCTGGTGAACTCCGTGCTGTGCTACAACGATGCGGAGCAGTTGCGCCCGGGCAGGGATGTGTAAGTGAAAAGAGACATTCCATAACATTACTTGTTACGACCGATAACATTACTTGTTATGCCCCCTTACATTACTTGATATTTTCATAAGATTACTCATTGAATGAAACACAGATTTATAATCATAGGAATGGATGACAACCGTTCCCCCTTCTTTCCACCGGAAGCACTGGCGCAGATACGGAAGGGGAAGGTTTTCTCCGGTGGCATACGGCATAAGGAGATTGTCGGTCCTCTGCTGCCTGCCGGGGCCGAATGGATTTCCATCACCGTACCGCTGGACCGCGTCTTTTCCCGTTATGAAGAAATATTTACCCGCTTCGAAGAGACGGCTACGGACAACTCCATCATTGTATTCGCGTCCGGTGACCCGTTGTTCTTCGGTTTTGCCAATACCATAAAGCGTAAGCTTCCCGAGGCAGACATTCTGCTCTATCCCGCTTTCAATTCCTTGCAGACATTGGCACACCGCCTCGTCATGCCGTATGACGACATGCGCACCGTCTCCCTGACAGGACGCCCGTGGCAGGAGTTCGACCGTGCCTCATAGAGCATGCACCCAAAATAGGCATCCTCACCGACCGCGAACATACCCCGGTCACCATTGCCGCCCGCATGCTGGAATACGGGTACTCCCACTACACACTATACATCGGCGAGCATCTCGGCAATCCCGAAAAGGAACGCATACGCCGGATGACACCCCAGGAAGCGGTTTCCGGTGACTTCGAACATCCCAACTGCCTGCTGCTGGACAGCCATCTCGGACAATGCCGCACAAACTCCCTGCACGGTAGCGAAGCCCCAGACTTTCCAGTCCGTCCCTTCGGCATCCCCGATGAAGAGTTTGCACATCTTGACGGACGCGCCCGCATGATAACCAAGGCTCCCATCCGCCTGCTCACCCTGCAGGCATTGGAACTGAACCGCCGCCGCGTCTTCTGGGACATCGGTTTCTGTACCGGTTCCGTCTCCATCGAAGCCCGCCTGCAATTTCCTCATCTCGCCGTCATCTCCTTCGAGATACGCCCCGAAGGAAAAGAGCTGATGGACACCAACTCCCGCCGCTTCGGCGCACCGGGCATTACGGCGGTAACCGGAGATTTCCTGCACACCGACCTCACTCCCTTTGCCCGCCCCGATGCCGTCTTCATCGGTGGACACGGCGGACATCTGGAGGAAATGATAGAGAAAGTGAAACAAGTGCTGCACCCCGAAGGCTGCATCGTCTTCAACTCCGTATCGGCAGAAAGCAAGGAGGCGTTCTGCCGAGGAATCGAGCGGAACGGAATGGTGCTCCACCCTTCCACCCATATCGCCTTGAACGAATATAACCCCATTGAAATTATGAAAGCCACGCTTTCTTAAACATACCCATTATGAAAACAGCTATTATTCTAATCTCCGAAGCCGGTTTGAGCATAGCCCAATCACTACTCAACGAACTTCCCGACTCCGAAATCTTCACCCTCAGGCACGAAGAGGGATGCACACATATAGAATCCGCCGGCAAATTCACAGCGGAAAACTTCAACGCTATGATGCCTTTGTCTTCATTGGCGCCATGGGAATCTGTGTCCGCACCATCGCTCCTTGCGTGAAGAACAAATATACCGACCTGCCGTGATTTGCGTGGACAGTACCGGTAAATTTGCCATCTCCGTACTTTCCGGACACATCGGAGGAGCCAACGAACTGACCCACCAGGTAGCGAATATCCTCGGGGCCGAACCGGTAGTCACCACGCAAAGCGACTGCACCGGTCTATGGGGACTCGATACCCTGCCCCAACGTTTCGGGTGGTTTCCGGTCATCAACGCCGAGCCCTCCACCTCCTGCTGGCAGAACTTGCCAAGACGCCCGAAGAGAAAAAAAGAGTATGCATGAACGAGCATATCAGCCTCTTCGTTTCCGGCAAGCCCACCGCCCTGCTGCTCACGGTGCGCAATGAAGGTACGGACTGGATGGAGGCGCACCTGCCGCCTCATGTAGAAGTATTCTACCGGGTGCAGGACATTAAACCTTCACGCTTCAAACTGATTCTGTGCGTATCTCCCCAAGTCCCCAACTTCCCGGAAATGCCTATGATATGCTACGTGCCCTGTGTCGTACACCTCGGCATCGGCCTTGCCCGGCTGGCAGGCCCTGTGCGGAAAGTGGAGAAAGAGATTATGAACACGCTGAAGGAATACGGCATCATGCCCCAAAGCATCGCCTCCATCTCCACGATTAAAGCCAAAAGTGACGAACCGGTAGTGAAAGCGCTCCAAAAGAAGTTCCCGGTCTACTTCTATACAGCCGAGGAACTGACAGAGATAGAGGTGCCCCATCCCAGCAAAACCGTCATGAAGCACATGGGTACCCCCAGCGTCAGCGAAGCCGCCGCCTTACTGAGTGCAAACAACTCCCGGCTGCTGGTGCCCAAGAAGAAAGGAGAGAACTATACCGTGGCCGCCGCCCTTGACATAAGAACTGTGCGCCAGGGCCACATCGAAATAGTGGGTGCCGGCCCGGGCGACCCGGACCTGGTTTCCGTACGCGGACGCCAAATGCTGGAACGCGCCGACCTCATTCTGTATGCCGGCAGCCTCGTTCCCAAGGAGCTGACTCTCTGTGCCAAGCCGGTGCTACCGTACTCAGCTCCGCTTCCATGGATTTGGAAGAACAATTTGAAGTGATGAAGAAGTTCTATGACAAGGGAAAATTCATCGTACGCCTGCATACGGGTGACCCATGTATCTATGGTGCCATTCAGGAACAGATGAACTACTTTGACCAGCACGGCATGAGCTACCACATCACCCCCGGCATATCCTCCTTCCAGGCGGCGGCAGCTGCCTTGAAGTCGCAGTTCACCATTCCGGAAAAAGTGCAAAGCATCATCCTAACACGCGGCGAAGGACGTACGCCCATGCCCGAACGCGAAAAGCTACATCTCATGGCACGCTCACAAAGTACCATGTGCATCTTCCTCAGTGCAAGCATTGCGGAGCAGGTGCAGGAAGAACTGTTGCAGGAATATCCGGAAACTACCCCCGTAGCTGTCTGCTACCACTTGACATGGAAAGACGAACAAATATTCAGGGGGGAACTCAAAGACCTTGCCAGAATAGTGAAGGAAAATAACCTCACCTTGACAACCATGATTGTCGTAGGCGAAGCCATCGGCAACCGTGAAGGTCTGTCACGGCTCTATGCACACGAGTTCAAGCATCTGTACCGGAAATAAATCAACGATTAATCACCCATAAACATTCAAACATGATATTAATATTTGGCGGAACCACCGAAGGACGCATAGCCATCCAAACCCTTGAAGAAGCCGGAAAAACTTTCTACTATTCTACCAAAGGGGATGAGCAGGACGTACTTCTGCATAATGGCATCCGCCTGCAAGGCGCGATGGATGCAATAGAAATAGAAACATTCTGTGCACAGCATCACATAAAGCTGCTGATAGACGCCGCGCACCCCTTTGCCACACAGCTGCATGAGACTCTGGAACAAGTCTCCGTGGAATCGAATATCCCCGTCATCCGTTTCGAGCGTATCTTCCCGAAACGCGATGAAGAACACATCACCTGGTGCAGGGATTATGACGATGCCATCGAGAAGATACAGAAAGAAAAGATTTTCATCTTACTTGCACTGACCGGCGTACAGACCATAGGTAAGCTGAAGCCTTTGTGGCAGAATGCCTGCTGTTACTTCCGCATCCTCGACCGTGACAGCTCGCGCAAGCTCGCCCGGGAACAAGGTTTCTCCGAGAAGAACCTCTACTACTACACGCCCGGAGAAGACGAGCAAGTCCTGATGAAACAGCTTCATCCCGAAGCCATCCTCCTCAAAGAAAGCGGGATATCGGGCGGATTCTGCGAAAAGGTGGAAGCTGCCCGGCAACTGGGTATACGCATCTTTGCCATCTGCCGCCCCAAGACATCCGACAAGTTTATCTGTGTAAACGGCGAGCATGGCCTGCGCCGCATAATCGAGAAACATTTACCCGACTTCTTCCCCCTGCGCAGCGGACTGACCACCGGAACATGTGCGCCGCTGCCGCCGTAGCCGCCACCTGGGATGTATTCAATATCTACTTCAAAAAGCGTCCTACGGAATTTCCGGTAGTTCTTCCCAACGGAGAAACCATCCAGGTTCCCGTAGAGCCTCAGCACCATATTCCCCACTCCGACCTTCTGGAAAACGGTGACGGCATGTTCGAGACAAGCGCTACCGTCATCAAGGATGCCGGCGACGACCCGGACATCACCAACGGAATGAAAGTTGTGGCCAATATAGCCATACCTTTCCGCATAGACGACCCGCTGCCGGAAGACACTCCCCAGGACGACTACAACATCATCGTCTGCGGCGGCGAAGGCGTAGGTGTCGTCACCATGCCCGGTCTGGGACTTGAGCTCGGTAGCTCTGCCATCAACGACACCCCACGCGAAATGATAAAGAAGAACGTCAAGCTATGCTTGAACGCCTCCATATTGCCAAACAGCCCAATCCTATTCTCATTACCATCTCCATCCCCGGTGGAGAAGAAATAGCCAAACGCACCTTCAATCCCCGCCTCGGTATCGAAGGAGGCATTTCCATTATCGGGACCTCCGGCATCGTGAAGCCATTCTCCTCGGAAGCCTTCGTCAATTCCATCCGGAAGTCCATGGAAGTGGCAAAGGCAACCCAGAGCCCTCGTATCGTCATCAGCTCCGGTGCAAAGAGCGAACGCTTCATCAAGGCGTATTATCCCGACCTCCCCACCCAGGCTTTCGTGCATTACGGCAACTTTATCGGCGAAACCTTGAAAATAGCAGCCGAAGAGCAAGTACCGCACGTCACCCTCGGCGTGATGATGGGAAAGGCCGTGAAACTGGCCGAAGGCAATCTGGATACCCACAGCAAGAAAGTGACCATGAATAAGGAATTCATTCAAGACCTGGCACGCCAGACGGGATGCAGCGAAGAAACACTTGCCGCCATCGGACAGATGAACCTGGCGCGCGAACTCTGGGACATCATTCCCGAAGAGCTGCTGGAAAAGTTTGGCAAGGCACTGATTGAGCTCTGTCACCGGCACTGTGCCCCCTTACTGCCCAATGGCGAACTAACAATATTACTCATAACCGAAAACGGAAAAATTTACTCATGAAGAAGAAGATAATCATTACCGTCTGTATGGCAATGACCGTACTGACCGGTCTGGCACAAAGCCCGCTGTCCTTTCATGCAAAAGCTGGAATCGGTACCTCCCATTTTCATGGAAAACACTCCAGTAGTGACACCCAAATAGCTTACAAAGCTGGTGTCGGTGCAGAATATGTCCTCAACAAGACCTGGGTGCTGCAATCCGCATTGGAATTCGTGTCCATCGGCGGTAAAGACGAGATAAGCCACATCGGCAAGGCCAAAATGCATGAACTGTATCTGCAAATCCCCCTCATGATAGCGGCCCGCTCCATCTGGGCAGGATTATCATGCCTCGCTGAGCGTCGGCCTTATGCGGCCATAGGCGTGGCAGGCAAGACCTCCGGCGAGACCTACGATTATAGCAGCAGTAGTATGCAGGAGGATACCAGTTCAAGATAGACACTTTCGGCAGTATGGTAGACGGGAAAATGGGTAACAACCGTTTCGATGCAGGTATTGCCCTGGGACTTACTTTTGAATACAGAAGATTCATCATCGGTGCAGAGACACAAGTGGGACTGGTAAAAGTCAATGAGCAGATAAACCAGATGATAGGTCATTCGGAAGAAAGAGGATATTTCCCCAAGAACTTCGCCGCATTCTTCACGCTGGGGTACCGGTTCTGGTAAGGGAACATTTTGCCATACAGAGTTGTTTAGTATACAAACAGATACTCAACAATATAAACTGAATAATATGGCAAAAGAATTCCTATCCTGCTGGCAGCAATGACAGCCCTCACCTTCGCCCCTCAAACAGCAGAGGCATGTACCGGTATCACCCTGACGGCCAAAGACAATGCGCACGTCGTAGCTCGCACCATCGAATGGGGAGGCAGTGAGCTGAACAGCCAGTACGTCATCGTACCGCGCGGTTATTCGCAACAATCACTGACACCCGGAGGCAGTCTGTCCGGCATGGAGTTCACCTCACGCTATGGCTACGTAGGCCTGGCAGTGGAGCAAAAGGAGTTCGTGGCCGAAGGTCTGAATGAAGCCGGGCTCTCCGCCGGGCTGTTCTACTTTCCCGGATATGGCAAATATGAGGAGTACGACCCCACACGAAAAGCGTCGAGCATAGCCGATTTACAATTGGTATCATGGCTGTTGGGAAGCTTTTCTACTGTGGACGAGATAAAGGAGGCTATTGAAAATGTAACGGTCATAGCCATTGACCCACGCGCCTCCACCGTACATTGGCGGATTGCAGACAAGACCGGCCGCCAACTGGTATTGGAGTTCATCGACGGACAGCCCCGTTTCTATGAAAACAAACTGGGAGTATTGACAAACTCCCCCGGCTTTGACTGGCAGATGACCAACTTAAACAATTATGTGAACCTCTACCCGGGCAGTGCCGAAAGCAAATCGCTGGGCAATGTGACTATAGCCCCTTTCGGTTCGGGAAGCGGCTTTTTGGGAATTCCGGGAGATGTGACTCCCCCTTCCCGCTTTATCCGTGCCGCTTTCTACCAGACTTCTACACCACCACAGAATACCGCACAGGAAACCGTTCTCCAATGTTTTCAGATACTGAATAACTTTGATATACCCGTAGGCATCGAGTTTCCCCTCGGCCAGGTTCCTGCCAATATTCCAAGTGCCACCCAATGGACATCGGCCACAGATATGACAAACGGTATCATCTACTATCGCACCATGTACAACAGTACAATCAGAAGCATTGATTTGAGACAGATAGACTTCGGGCGCATCGAGTACCATGCAGCTCCCCTCGATAAAGTGAAGCGGCAACCGATAGCTCCCGTGAAAATTGAATAGGGACGCAGAAACTTCAAGATTGCCGCTGTTGCAGTTGTTCCGCCTCCTTCCTCTTCATCTCCGCCAGCACCCCGCAGGTCAATGGAATGGCGAGGAAGAAGGTCAGCATGTCCGACGCCGCCTGGCACATCTCCACCCCTTTCAGTCCTAAGAAATAAGGAAGAATGAAGATGAGGGGGATGAAGAACAGCCCTTGACGGGCAGAGGAAAGTATCGTAGCGCGTACGGGCTTGCGGATAGTCTGCAGCATCATGTTGCTGACCACAATCCATGCACCCAACGGATAGGTGATGAACTGCCAGCGCAATGCTGCCGCACCGGTAGCTACAACAGCAGGGTCTCCCTTGCGGAAGATGGAGACAATCTCCTCGGCATATCCCATACCTGCCACCGCACAAACCAGCAAAAAGAAAAAGCCTACCTTCACACAGAACCAGAATCCTTGGCGCACTCTGGCATACAGCCCGGCACCATAATTGAATCCGCATACCGGTTGGAAGCCTTGCCCGAAACCAATTAGGAAAGCATTGATAAACATAGAGATACGCGTCACAATGGACATCCCTGCAATAGCTGCGTCACCATATGCACCGGCCGCCACGTTCAGCAAAATGGTTGCCACGCTTGCCAGTCCCTGCCGGGTGAGTGACGGAGTTCCACCCCCAATAATTTCCTTGATGAAAGCCAGTGTAGGCGTAAAGTTTCTGTAACGTATACGTATATTTCCTCCTCTGCGCCCCATATATAGCAAAAGGATGAAACTACATATCTGGCTGACTACTGTGGCAAGTGCGGCACCGGATATGCCCATATCGCATACAAAAATCAGGATAGGGTCGAGCACCACGTTGATGACCGCCCCACTCACAATCCCCACCATGGCATACGCCGCATTACCTTGAAAACGTATTTGGTTATTCAGCACCAATGAGGCGGTCATAAAAGGAGTACCCAGCAGAATGATTCCCAAATAGCGCTCCGTATACGGAAGAATAGTAGCGTCGACCCCAAAGCAAGGGAAAGCGGTGTAAGGAACAGCAATCCCAGCACAGCCAGAGCCGCTCCGATAAACAAGGCAAAAAAGAAGCCGGTGGATGCCATCTTCTCGGCACTCTCCGTTTCCTGCGCCCCCAACTTACGGGAGATGTAGTTCCCCGAACCATGACCGAAGAAGAATCCCACAGCCTGGATAATGGACATCACAGAAAACACGATACCTACGGCAGCCGTAGACTGGGTATTTATTTTACCCACAAAATAGGTATCTGCCATGTTGTAGAAGGACGTCACCAGCATGCTGATGATGGTCGGCACAGCCAATGACGTAATCAGCCGGGGGACCGGAGTCGTCGTTAAGTGGACATAATTATCCTTTGCAGAATGGTGCATCATAGGGAATGGAATGACAAGACTATTTGCAGCAATTTCTCAATGGAGTACACTGTTACCGGCTCCTTGCCCGGTCGATGGAATACGAAGCTGCCGTCTCCCTTCAAATCTCCGGTTTCGATATAAATCTCCGATTCAACATTCCGGTTTGCCAGAATCCCGTTTCTCTGGAGTGCCTTGCGCACCATGGCATACTTCTGCCCGTGGCCCGCCAAGCGTATCTGGAGGTATATTCATTGGCTACCCTGAACAGTCCCGTTTCCAAATCAAAGGCAATACCCTTACGGGCAAAGAAGTTGCTCAGGCTGCCGTTCAACGAAAGGTCCTCGGGCGTACCGATAGTTACGCCGTTCACCTTGTCCATCAGCCATATTTTGTCCGCTATCTGCAGGGCCAGTTCCAGGTCGTGAGTAGAAAGGAAAATCGTCTTGTCCGTTTGCCGGCTGAGCTGGTGAAGCAGTTGCATCATCTCTACTTTACTGGGAAAATCAAGGAAAGCTGTCGGTTCATCCAGATAGATGACGGGAGTTTCCTGGGCGAGCGCCTTGGCTATCATCACCTTCTGCCGTTCACCGTCACTCAGCGTATGCACCATGCGGTGTGCCAGATGGGGAATGCCTACCAGGGCGATGGATTTGTCCACCACAGTCTTGTCCTCTTTCGAAAGAGTTCCCCAGAAACCGGTGTAGGGGCTACGCCCCAGACCTATCAGTCTACGACGGACATATTGCGTATATCGCACTTCTCCGTCAGCACCACACTAATGACGCGCGAAAGCTGCTTGTCGGTATAGTCCCCAATCTCTTTTCCTTCAATAAATATGTTTCCTCCAAGTTTTGGCTGGAAGGCAGACAACGTACGAAGCAGCGTGGACTTCCCCACTCCATTAGCTCCCAACAAGCAAGTCAGCTCACCACTGTTGATTCCGGCGCAAATGCCGTCTGCCACCACTTTCACATCCCCCTTGCCGGGGTAACCGATGGAAAGATTCTCTATATGTATGGTTTCCTTATTCATTCAATTCTCCTTTCCGTTTTCTAAAAAGTACAGAAGCCACTACCGGCGCACCTACCAGTGCCGTCACCGAGTTGACCGGCAAAGCTCCCTCGAAGCCGGGCATACGGGCTATCAGATTGCAGACCAATGCCAGGGAAGCGCCTACCAGCAATGTGGCAGGCATCAACACCCGATGGTCCGAAGAGTGGAAGATGGCACGGCACAGATGGGGAACCGCCAATCCGATAAACATAATCGGACCGCAATAGGCCGTTACAATAGCCACCAGCACACCGGAGCATGAGATAACCAGCAGGCGTGCCCGCTTGATGTTCAGTCCCAGATTGCGTGCATAGCCATCGCCCAGCAGCAACAGATTCATCGTCTTTATCAGCAGGAAGGACAACGGAAGCAGCACAGCCATGATGCAGACAAACAGCACCATCTGGTCGCCCGAAACACGGGCAAAGCTACCCAATCCCCAAATGACATATGCACGTATATCTTCCTCCACACTGAAATATTTCAATACGCCGATGACGCACTTGCCACATAGCCTATCATCACACCGATTATCAGCAGCGTCACGTTGCCCTTCACCTTCTGGGAGACATAGACAATGAGCGCCATCACAGCCAGCGCACCGATAATGGCGGCAACCGACAAGGCAACCTCGCCCATATACCCCAAACGGCTCAATGCCACACCGCCCATCGCCCCGGACAGCAATACCACACAAGCCACACCCAGGCTGGCACCTGAACTGATGCCCAATACCGAGGCCCTGCCAGCGGATTGCGGAACACCGTCTGCATCTGCAGACCGCTGACTGACAGCCCTGCTCCCGCCACCAATGCCGTCAACGCTTGGGGCACGCGGGACTTCCAGATAATATTCTGCCAAATAACGGATTCATCCGTATTTCCCCACAATATGTTCCACACGGAGCGCAGAGGAATGTGAACCGACCCCAAAAGCAGGTTCAGCAGGAAAAAAAGAAAGATAGATGCCAGTGTCAGCAACATCAACGGAAGTACGGGTCTTTTTATCATTTCAGCAGTTCGTAGTAAGTCGGTTTATAGTCAGGCAACAAATCGGGATGGAAAGCATGTATCAAGTCTTCCAATACAATTTCGGGCTGCATGGGCATACTTTCGTAGAAGGGTTTCTCACGCATGTTGCAGTATACCACTCCCTTCTCACGGAACGCACGGAAGTCGGCATAACGCGGGTCGAGGGACTTCAAGGCATCATACGTGAACGTCCCGTCATAGCTGTTGACAATGCGCCAGTAATCGGCACTCTCCGCCTGGCTATATACGGTTTCAAAATCCAGCGTGACACCTCCCGAACGGGGATCGTCTTTCAAGAAATAATCCGCACCGGCATCACGGAACAGTTCGGCAAGAAAGCTCTTTCCTCCACTGCATACCAGTTGCCACCCCGTATCTCGCCGCTGAATACCACCGGACGCTTCTTCACGTTGGCAGCCAGCTCCTTCAATTCGTTATAGCGCTTCTCTATCGCAGCAAACTTTTCATTCGCCTCCACTTCCTGGCCTATAAACATGCCGATGAATTTTATCCATTCAGCCTGCCCCAACGGGTCATCTCCTTATATCCCAAATGGGGAACCAGTGGAATACCGATTTCCCGCATGGCATCATATCCGCCCCGCTTGAAAGGAGAGATAAAGATAACATCCGGATTCATGCTCATTATCACTTCATTATCAAAGTTCCCTTCGATACCAATCTTCACGGTCTCGCCGGACTTCAAACGGTCGTTCATCTCCTTGTTGAAGAGATGGCGCGTACTGGTGATGCCCACCACATAATTGCAGGCATCCAGACGGATGAAGTTGGAAAGTTGCAGGGATGTCATACACATGACGTGCTCCACCGGCGTTTCTATCACCATATAATCATCTGGTACACCGGCGGGCTTTATGCCTTTCGGTACCAGTGCGTAATGGAAGGTGTTGCTGTTTTCTTTCTGAGGGTCGTGTATATCCACCAGGCGGACATGGTCCGGCAAGTACTTCACCGTATAGCCTTTGGCATAAAGCGGTACAATGGCAGCCGCCGTATCTGTCGCGATAGGCAAATGGCTTGTTTCTGAAGAGGATGCTGTAGAAGTCTGTTTTGATTTTGAACCGCAAGAGGTTACGCATAAAATGCACAGCAGTGCAATGCCTATGGCAGATATCCGGGTCATGATTATTGGGGTTTATGGAATTCGGGCACAATATTCGTCATTTTTGGGGAGATACGCAAATGCTCTTCCTGCAAATTGACGGATATTGTGCCTAAATAATCTTTAAAAGCCCATCAAGTCATTCAGTGCTTCACTCATGCTGGGATGTGTAAAGACAAAATCACGGAGGAAGGTATATTCCTGCCCGGTCTTCATAGCCATTGCCACCAGGTTGATGACTTCACTCGATTCCGGCCCAAACAACGTGCAGCCCAAAATCTTGTCCGTATCGGCATCTACCACTACCTTGAAGAGTCCGTTCGTATCGCCCAAAGTCCTGGCACGCGGAATGGCGGCTACCGGCAGCTTGTTGACCTTTATATTCAATCCCTTCTTGCGTGCTTCCGCTTCGCTCAGCCCGATGCGTGAAAGCGGCGGGTCGATGAATACCGAATAGCTCACCGGGTCACGGTCGGACACCTTGCGTTCTCCCGCCCCGAAAAGGTCTTCGCGCAGAATGCGGTAATCATCCAAAGAAATGTAGGTGAACTGCAAACCGCCCTTTACATCACCGATAGCATGTATCTTGGGTTGGTAGTCTGCAAATAGTCGTCTACCACAATGGCTCCGCGCTCATTCACCTCTACACCTGCCGCCGGCAGATTCAAGCCAGCCGTATTCGGACGCCGGCCGGTAGCCAGCAGGATGGCATCTGCGTGTAACTGATGTTCCTCTCCCGTGACCGCATCCCGGTAAATGACGTCAGAGTCTTTCACGGACTGCACGCGTGCATTCAGCCTGAAAACGATTCCTTTCTGTTCCAATACCTCCCGGACACTGTCCGCAATGTCCCGGTCCTCCCGGGATATCAGTTCGGAAGAGCCCTCGAGCACCGTGACTTGCGAACCGAATGAAACATACATGGAAGCAAATTCTAGTCCGATGTATCCCCCGCCTACAATGACGAGCTGTACCGGCAGCTCAGTCAGTTCCATAATGGAGGTGCTGGTATATACCCGTGGGTTACCTTGTATCCCCTCTATCGGTGGAATGACGGTTTCGGCACCCGTATTGATGAATATCCGGGGAGCTTGCAATTGTAATGTCCCTTCCACCATCCCAACTTCCACCACATCCGGACCTGCAAAGGAGCCAATACCCGTATAGACCGTTATATGAGGATTGTCGGCCAGATTGTGATAGTTCTTCTGACGCAGGAAAGAGACGACCTCTTCCTTCCTTGCAATGGACTGACGATAGTATGCCTTCTTGACCTCCCAAGAAGCGTCTTTGTCCGCCTGCTTTGCCGCATGCACCAATGTTTTTGTGGGAATGCAACCGATATTGATACATGTCCCTCCATACATCTTTTCCGAACGCTCCACTACGGCAACGTCCAGCTTCCGTTTTGCCAACTCGGCAGCCAATGTCTTTCCGCCTTTGCCGAATCCGATGATAATGACATCATACTGTTTCATACGTCTATTTCCTTAATTGGTTCAATACTCTTTTTGCACTGTCAGACAGTACGACAATGGCACCGGCAAGAATGGCCGTATCCTTGATGACCAAGCGCCCTGCCCCCGTCAGCAACGGAAAGCCGTGCTCCCCGCTTCCCAAGTCGGCACCCACACCTCAGGGGTTGTCACCAGGAAAGAGAGGGTACCTATTGTCATGACAATGGCCAGTGCAGCTCCCGCCAGTCCGATTTTCGGAGAGAATATCCCCAGAAATGTCAGAATGCCGATGGTCATAATCAGAATGCCCAGACCGTGAGAGAAACCATACGTATTGTTCTCCACGTGCCACTGATGTTTCGCCTCATTGAACTCGCCCTCTTTCAGCTTATACTCCTTGTACTCCGGGGCACTCTTTGTATAAAAGAAGCTCATGAACGGGCTGTTCGCCACAAAAGGGACAATCCCTTCAGCCTCATAATTCCAGAATTTCAACCCACCAATCCATACGAAAATAACCAGGATGGCTACACGGATCAAATTAACACCCAACTTTTGAGTGGAAGCGGCCAGCGTCAACGCAGCCATAAACAAGTTTTGCAATTTCGTTTTCATCTTTGTTCTACTTTTTAAATGGTTTCAGTAATATGACTTGATTTTTGTTTTTGCAAAGTTCCTTGTTTTCCGCCACGTACGAAATGGCAATTATTCCGCAACAGTTGGCAATTCTTCCCGTTTCACTCTTTTCCGGTAGTCCGAGACACTCTCGCCGGTCATTTTCTTGAAAAAACGGCTGAACGCGGGCAAGTCTTCAAAGCCCAGAATGGAGCTGATTTCTTTGGCGCTCTTGCGGGTATACAACAGCAGTCTCATGGCTTCCGCCTCAATGCGCTCATGAATCACCCGCAACGGGGAAGGCAACCCGCAGGCCGAGAACAGATTGGAAAGTGTCTTGGGAGAACGGCAAAGAATATCGGCATAATCCTGCACCTGCTTCTTCTCCTTGAAGTGCCGGTCCACCAGCACATAATACTGTCGGATGATGTCAAACGTCTTTTCCTTCTCCTGCCCCACCCCGAAAAGCTGGCGCGCAATGCGTGTGCAGGTAATGATGAAACGTTTCAAGACAATCCGCAGCATCTCCTCCTGCAGATTGTCATGAATGACCGATTCCTGCCGGAAAATGCGGACTATGTCATGCAGGTTGGAAGACTGCCCGGCAGAAAGCGCCAGTCTCATCACCTTGGAAGAGCCATAAAAAAGGAATCCGTTGCAAGAGACCTCGTTTGTCATGTCCCATAGATTGCAATAAAAATTGCTGTTGAATACAAACGTCAGGTATTCACCGTCCACCTCTTTTACCTCCAGGTGATGCAACGGGGTCAAGGTCACGATTTCGTCCTTTTCCAAGCGCATGGAGATATGGTCTATTTCCAGAGTGAGCGTACCGCTCTGTACCCAAATGAATTTATACAGAGTCTTGTCACGTTGCAGCGACGCACGCTCATGGTAGCTGGAAGTCATGGCTATGTTGCCATTCAAGCGGGTGTTCAGTTGATAATCCATAAAAAACAGATTGTTTTAGTAAATAACAAAGATAGCGAATATCTTGTTTGCTACTGATTATTTCCCCACTTTTGTAGCCGTTTTGCTGTTCTTTAATTTTTAACCTTTAATGTCTTCATTCAAATGTTCCCCGTCATATTTGTATCTCTCGGTCCCGGCGAACCGGAACTGATTACCGTAAAAGGCTTGACAGCCCTGCAGGCAGCCGACTGTATCTTCTGTCCCGAAACACTGACTAAGGATGGAAACAGAGTTTCACGCGCAGCCGACATCCTATCGCAACTCGACATCCCGGAAAACACGGTACGCCGCTTTCCACTCCCCATGAGCAAACTGCGTGAAAAAGCCCTGAGCGCCTACAACGAGGTCTATATGGAGAGCTCCACCCTCCGGCAACAAGGAAAGAAAGTCTGCATCGTTGCCGAAGGAGATGCCGGATTCTACTCTTCCATACACTATGTATATGACAAATTGCAGGCAGACGGCATCCCCGTGAAGCACATCCCCGGTATCCCCGCCTTCATTGCCGCCGGCGCACTGGGCGGGCTCCATGTGGCCAGCCAGGAAGAGCGGCTGACGGTGATACCCGGCATTACTACGACAGAAGAGATAGAGAAACTGACAAGCGAAAACAGTGCGGTTGTCATCATGAAGCTGTCCAGATGCACCGATGAGATTCACCGCTGCATCCGCCTGCATCCCGAATACCGGTATCACTATTTTGAGAATGTAGGCACTCCGGAAGAGAAGTATATCAATGACAGCAAGCGGATAGCGACCATCCGCTTCCCCTATTTTTCCCTGCTTATCATTCGTACAGAGACCTTTTGAGCCCGATTTAATACAATTTCGCACGCCATAGGCATTATTTTAATGAAAATGGGTTACCTTTGCGCCGTTGAAATATAAAAAAGATAAGAACATGAAGAAGTCGTTTTTTATATGATGCTGCTGGTTATGAGCATCGGTTATGCCTATGCACAAGGAAAGGCAGACATCAAATTCGAACAGACCACCCACAACTTCGGCACATTCTCCGAAAACAGTCCTGTGGTCAGCTACACCTTTAAGTTTACGAACGTAGGCGATGCTCCGCTTGTCATCCATCAGGCTGTAGCTTCCTGCGGATGTACCGTTCCCGAATATTCACAAGAACCGATAGCACCGGGAAAGACTGGAACAGTGAAAGTAACTTATAATGGAACCGGAAGATACCCCGGACACTTCAAGAAATCCATTACCCTGCGCACCAATGCCAAAACGGAAATCATGCGATTATTTATCGAAGGGGACATGACCGCTAAAGATGCCAAATAAGCATTTTACCATACAGAATTAAGGAGATTTTTTTAAATCTCCTTTTTTTTGCTTTCTTTGCCTAAAATGCGAAGATAGGCTGCACCTCAGCAGAATAATAATGAGCTTGCTCATTTTATCCTGCATTCGGTTTGCACTATCTTTGAAGTCTATTAAAGAAAAACATAAAACTACAAAACCTATGAAACAAGAAGAAGAACCTATTACCGGACTACCGGAAAATGCGTTCCGTGAATTGAAACCGGGAGAAGTGTACAACCTCTGATGAGCCCGGATAAGAAGTATTCAGAAGTAAATGCCTGGTCGGTGACATGGGGTATTCTGATGGCCATCCTCTTTTCGGCCGCAGCCGCCTATCTGGGGCTGAAGGTGGGACAAGTATTCGAAGCCGCCATCCCCATCGCCATCATTGCCGTCGGCGTATCGGGTGCCGCCAAACGCAAAAATGCATTGGGCGAAAACGTCATTATCCAGTCTATCGGTGCCAGCTCGGGCGTCATCGTGGCAGGTGCCATCTTCACCCTTCCGGCACTCTATATTCTCCAAGAGACCTATCCGAAAGAAATCACCGTCACCTTTGCACAAGTCTTTATCAGTTCCCTGCTGGGAGGTGTGCTGGGTATTCTCTTCCTTATCCCCTTCCGCAAATATTTCGTGAGCGACATGCACGGCAAGTATCCCTTCCCCGAGGCGACAGCCACCACACAAGTGCTCGTCTCCGGTGAAAAGGGCGGAAGCCAGGCAAAACCATTACTCATGGCTGGTATTATCGGAGGTCTATACGACTTCATCGTGGCAACCTTCGGCTGGTGGAACGAGAATTTCACTACCCGCGTATGCGGCTTCGGCGAAATGCTGGCCGAGAAAGCCAAGCTGGTATTCAAGGTTAATACGGGTGCTGCCGTGCTCGGTCTGGGTTATATTGTGGGACTGAAATACGCGTCCATCATCTGTGCCGGCTCACTGGCCGTATGGTGGATTATCATCCCCGGTATGTCCATGATTTGGGGAGATTCCGTACTGAACCAATGGAACCCCGAAATCACGGCAACCATAGGCGCTATGGCTCCGGAAGAAATCTTCAAATACTATGCCAAGAGCATCGGTATCGGTGGCATTGCCATGGCAGGTATCATCGGCATTATCAAGTCTTGGGGCATCATCAAGAGTGCCGTAGGACTGGCTGCCAAGGAAATGGGAGGTAAGTCCAACGTGGAAGCCAGTGTGAAACGCACACAGCGGGACATCTCCATGAAGATTATCGCCATCGGTTCCATCATCACGCTGCTGCTGGTTGTTCTCTTCTTCTACTTCGATGTGATGCAGGGCAACTTGACACATACCATTGTAGCTATCCTGCTTGTTGCAGGTATCGCTTTCCTGTTCACCACCGTGGCTGCCAATGCCATTGCGATTGTGGGCACAAACCCCGTATCCGGAATGACGCTGATGACATTAATCCTGGCATCCGTAGTCATGGTAGCCGTAGGGCTGAAAGGTCCCGAAGGGATGGTTGCGGCACTGGTGATGGGCGGTGTTGTATGTACGGCACTGTCCATGGCGGGAGGCTTCATCACAGACTTGAAAATCGGTTACTGGCTGGGTAGCACGCCTGCCAAGCAGGAGACCTGGAAGTTCCTCGGAACCATCGTTTCTGCCGCTACCGTAGGTGGTGTAATGATTATCCTAAACAAGACATACGGTTTCACCAGCGGACAGCTGGCCGCTCCGCAAGCCAATGCCATGGCGGCCGTTATCGAACCGTTGATGAACGGTGTGGGTGCGCCCTGGCCGCTCTACGGTATCGGTGCAGTGCTGGCCGTCATCCTCAATTTCTGCAAGATTCCCGCACTGGCATTTGCATTGGGTATGTTCATCCCATTGGAACTGAATGTTCCGTTGGTAGTGGGCGGTGCCATCAACTGGTACGTGACCAGCCGCAGCAAGGATGCCGCTCTCAATGCCGAACGCGGGGAGAAAGGTACCCTGCTTGCCTCCGGTTTCATTGCCGGCGGTGCATTGATGGGTGTGGCAAGTGCTGCCATGCGTTTCGGAGGAATCAACCTCGTAAACGATGCATGGTTGCAGAACACCTGGTCCGAAGTGCTGGCGCTGGGTGCTTATGCCATTCTGATATTCTACCTCATCAAAGCTTCCATGAAAACCAAATAACTTTTAAATACCAAGAACATGAAAAAGATTCTACTTTTATCTTTTCTATTTGCAGCGACCATGTTATCTGCACAAAAGCCCGTTGAGCTGCCCCTATGGCCCAACGGTGCCCCCAATAACAACGAACTGACCAATTCCGGACAGAACCATAACAACGAATGGGTGTCCGATGTCACCACCCCTACCCTTACGGTGTACCCTGCCTCCCACCCCAACGGCATGGCCATCATCATGTGTCCGGGAGGCGGCTACGGGGGGCTGGCCATGAAGCACGAGGGACACGACATGGCTCCCTGGTTCAACACACAAGGCATCACCTATGCAGTACTGAAATACCGTATGCCCAACGGGCGCCATGAAGTGCCCCTTTCCGATGCCGAACAAGCCATCCGCATGGTACGCGAACATGCCGCCGAATGGGGTGTCAATCCTCAGCGTGTAGGCATCATGGGCGCTTCTGCCGGCGGCCATCTGGCAGCTTCGCTTGCCACACTATACAGCAGTGACAAAACCCGTCCCGACTTCCAGATCTTGTTCTATCCAGTAATTTCCATGCAGAAAGGCGTTACCCATGGAGGTTCCCGCAAGAACCTTATCGGAGAAAATCCATCTCAGGAGCTGGAACAAAAATACTCCCTCGAAAGACAAGTGTCCCCAGGCACTCCGCAGGCTTTTATCATGCTTTCTTCGGACGACGACGCAGTGCCACCCATCAACGGCATTGGCTATTTCCTCGCCTTGCGTGACCACAAAGTGCCTGCCAGCCTGCATGCCTACCCTACCGGCGGACATGGCTGGGGATTCCGGGACAACTTCACCTACAAGCGTCAATGGACGGAAGAACTGGAGAAGTGGTTGCGTGAAGGGCTCGTATTCCCGGTCTCTGAACCTACCACAAAGAAATAAAAGCAATTATGAATAAAAAGTATTTTTTACTCACTTGCCTCGCAGCTTTTCCCTTTGCCCTGACTGCTCAGGAGAACAATCGCTACGAAGAGATTACCAACCCCAAGCTGACAAGCATCAACCGGGAGCCTGCCCGCAGCACGTTCACCTCCTACGTCACGGAGCTGATGCCGTCATCAATGACCGCAAGAACGGAACCTTCCGCTTGTCCCTTAACGGGAAATGGAAATTCCATTATGTGGAAACCTTCGCCGACCGCCCCACGGACTTCATGATGGACCGTGTGGACGCCAGCCGCTGGCCGGACATCAATGTACCCGGAAACTGGGAGTTGCAAGGATTCGGCACGCCCATCTACGTGAACCATCCCTATGAGTTCTGTTCTTCGGGCTATCCTCCTTATTGGGACAAGCCCAACCCTCCGTACGTTCCCCAAGAATGGAATCCCACCGGCACCTACCGCCGCGAGTTCACTCTTCCGGGAGACTGGGACGATAAGGAGATTTTCCTGAGTGCCGACGGTGTACGCGGGGCAGCCTTCTACTACCTTAACGGCAAGTTGTAGGCATGAGTAAAGATGCAAAGACTCCGGCGCGTTTCAACGTCAGCGCCATTGCCAAGAAAGGAAGAATGTCATTGCCATTCAGATACACCGCTTTTCCGATGCCAACTATCTGGAATGCCAGGACTTCTGGCGCATCAGTGGTATCGAACGGGACATTTACTTATATGCCCAGCCTCAAATCCATCTCACAGACTTCAAGGTGGAGTCTCCTTTGGATGAGAACTACCGGAACGGTATCCTCAAGGTAAAGGTGCAGTTTACCAATGAAAGCGGACAAAATTCCCCATTTGTCGTTGGTTACCGCCTGCTGGACAAGAACGACCAGCAGATAGCCCAGTCCTCTACCCAGTCAGCGGTGACCAAACGGAAGTGGAATTCACCAAGAAGACCATCCAGGAACCCCTGCAATGGACAGCCGAAACGCCCAACCTCTATACCCTCGTCGTCAGCTTGAAGCGCCCGAACGGAGATGTGATTGAAGCGACAAGCTGCAAAGTAGGTTTCCGTACAGTGGAAATCAAGGACAAGCAACTGTTGGTAAACGGACAACCTATCCTCGTGAAAGGCGTGAACTATCACGAACACAACGAGAATACCGGTCACTATGTCTCCGAAGAACTGATGAAGAAAGATTTCGAGCTTTGGAAGAGATACAATGTCAATACCGTCCGCACCTGTCACTATCCCCAGCAGGAACGTTTCTACGAACTCTGTGACGAATATGGTATCTACGTCATCGACGAAGCCAATATCGAAAGCCACGGCATGGGTTACGACCTGCGTGTAGGCGGCACGCTGGGAAACAATCCGCTCTTCATGAATGCCCACCTCGACCGTACCATGAATATGTACGAACGGGACAAGAACCATCCGTCAGTCATCATCTGGTCGCTGGGCAACGAAGCCGGGAACGGATTGAATTTCTACGTTACCTACAACACCTTGAAGACGCTCGACAGCCGTCCCATCCAGTATGAACGCGCACTGTTGGAATGGAATACGGACATCTACTGCCCGATGTACGCTTCCCCTTCCTATCTGGAGAAGTATGCCCGGAACAAGGAGATGACGCGTCCCCTCATTCTTTGCGAGTATGCCCATGCCATGGGCAACAGCCTCGGCAACTTCCAGGAGTATTGGGACATCATCGAAAAATATCCCATCCTCCAGGGCGGCTGTATCTGGGACTGGGTAGACCAGGCTTTGCCGCCCAAACAGACGACGGCCGTAAATACTGGACCTATGGCGGCGATTATGGCGAGAACGGCACGCCCTCCGACGGCAATTTCTGCATCAACGGCGTGGTATACCCCGACCGCAGTGTCAAGCCGCAGACAGAAGAGATGGGAAAAGTATACCAGAACATCAAGTTCCTTGATTTCGACAAGCAGACTTCCACCGTGAAAATCCGCAATGATTTCTCCTTCACCAATCTCGACAAGTACGACTTCTACTACATCATCCGCGACCACGGAAAGGAAGTCTACCGTGGCAAGATTGAAAATATCCATGCCGCACCGGGCAAGACGGTAACCACCGGCTTCCTGAACGGCATACCCAAAGAGAAACAGACAACGGGAGATGTGCGTATCGAGTTCTATGCAGCCATCAAGACGGCAGAGCCTTTCCTCCCGGCCGGCACGGTCATCGCACGCGAACAGACCTACGTCCATACTTTCTACAAGAAAGAGGCTACGGCACAGCAGCCCGCCACTTCTAAGGAAGAGGGAAATTTGGTGGCGTTCTCCGGTCCCGACTTCAAAGCCACCTTCGACAAGCAAAGCGGTCTGCTCACCTCCTATTTATACAAGAAGCACGAGTACATACTGAACGGTCAAGGTCCCCGCCCATTCTTCTGGCGTGCACCGACGGACAATGATTATGGAGCCAACCTCCCCGTCCGCCTCAAAGCCTGGAAAGAGGCAAGCTATCAAGAACCAAAAGCCGAAAGTTTCCAAGTGACTCCGGGCAGCAATGCCACGACAATAAAGGTGACCTACCGTTTTCCACAGACAGATGCCCGTTGGGACATCACCTATAAGATATATGCCAGCGGAGTCATCAAGGTAGACAACCGGTTCGTGGCCGAAGGAGACCAAGCTCCGATGATACCGCGTGTGGGCCTGCGGATGCAGTTGCCGGAAAGCTTTACAGACTTGACCTACTACGGTCGCGGTCCGAAAGAGAATTACCGAGACCGCCGTACCTCCCAGTTCATCGGAGAGTACGCCATCCCGGTCAAGGATATGTACGAGCCGTATGTCCGCCCACAGGAGAACAACCATCGCACGGACATCTATTGGTGCGCCCTTACCGATAAGACGCAACGTGGTTTGCTGCTCATCGCCGACCGCACCTTTGAGCTGAACACCTCCAACTATCCCCTGGAAAGTATGGACAGCGGCGATACGATTGACAACAGCGCTCCGCGTACCGAAAAGACCCATCACCGCCACCTCACCGACCCTCTGCCGGAAAAGATGGTCGATTTGTTCATTGATTACCGCATGATGGGTGTCGGTGGAGACGACAGTTGGGGCGCAACCGCCCATGAGCCTATCTGATTCGTCCGGGCAAAGAGAACGCCATTGAATACGGTTTCTCCCTTGTTCCGTTCGATAAAAAGGAGGATTATAAATATTTAATCCGGCAATATTGAATTTAATCCCTCCGGATTAAGCTTTTATAAAAAGGATGTAGTAAATTTGCTGCATCTTTTTACGTTCAAGAACAATAATAATCAAAAGAAAGAAAAATGAAAACAATGACTAAATTTATGTTCAGCGCCCTCTGCGCCGCAGCCATGGTAACTTCCGTTTCTGCCCAGGGAGGGAAAGATATGTTGAGCAATGGAATAAAGTATCTGGATGTGCCATACGTAGCCCATACGCTGGAGGCTGATGGTCCCGAAGAACTCGTCATCAACTGCGATGAAGTAGACTGTACCACGCTGGTGGAATATGTACTGGCAGAGACACTCACCCCCAAATTGGCCGACGGAGACATCTCGGAAAGCGCTTTCGCCGATAACCTGCAAAAAATCCGTTACCGTGACGGTAAAATCGACGGGTACACTTCCCGCCTGCATTATATTGCCGACTGGATAAACAATGGCGTACGCAACGGCTTCCTTCAAGATGTAACGGGCGCATGAGTCCCGACACCGAACGGTTGTCCATCTCCTACATGTCTTCCCACCCCCAACTCTACAAGCAGCTGGCAATTCTCCGGAGAACATAGCAAAATGAAGAAGATTGAACAATCCTTGTCCGGCAAGGAAATTCACTATCTTCCCAAAGCCAAACTTCCCGCCGATGGTCTCCCGTGGATTAAAGACGGCGATATCATAGCCATCACCACCAACACTCCGGGGCTGGACGTAGCCCACATGGGAATCGCTTTCTATGCGGATAGCAAACTCCTGCTGGTACACGCTTCCTCTACCGACAAGAAAGTGGTCGTCTCCAAAGTCCCCTTGTCCCAAATGCTGAAAGACAATAATAAGTGGACGGGAATACGGGTGCTGAGGATGAAGAAATAAAATGAAATACTATAATATGGAAAAGGCGATGAAGATTTGATTCTCCATCGCCTTTTCCGTATATAGGATTGTTCGTTCCTATTCCTCCACGACAATATATTCATCAATATTCCGTGTTTCTTTACTGAAGTTCACACCTACTTTCACTAATTTCCTGCCATCCAAGGTATAAGGAATCAGATAACCTTTCTCATCTATTTGCTTCAGAGCTGCGTCGGCCGTACCGTCCAGTTTGAACTCAAAAACATAAATAGCGGTAGGGGTATGAACTACTGCGTCCGCACGGCCGCGGCTGCTGCGAACCTCGGACCGGATGAACTGTCCCAGCAAAGTAAACACTACATGAAAAATAACCTGATAATGACGTTCCGTATCATCACTCAACTCGTACGGAATACCGGAGAAGAATATCTTAAGACGCTCCATAAACGCCTCCACATCTCCACTCTTCAATTCACGCATGAATTTAGCGATGTGGAAACCAGTCTCATCATTGGATACATTGGTATAATAGGGTACCAAAAAATTCAGAAAGCCGTAACGAACCTCATCATTTGGAAAGCCTAAAGTGTATAGCTTCACATCATCATCATACCCTTTTATGGTCAAATAACCACTTTGATAAATCATCGGAAGAGGATTATTTGTTTCCGCACGATATTCAGAGAAAGCGGAAGCCAGCACTTCCACTCCATCTATCAATAGACGTATATCGTAATCACTCTGCTTCAGCAAGTCAACCAAGTAAGTAGGTGTGCCGGTCTGAAACCAATAGTACCCCATCTCTTCTGCATCAAAAGCATTCAATACACTGAACGGATTGAACATTCCTACACCTTCCGGATGAAAATGGTAACCATCATATTGACGTTCCATCAAATCAATCACTTCTTGTAAAGATATCCCTCTTCGTTTAGCCAGTCTCTCAAGTTCCGGCAGAAAGGTTTTCACCAACTCCTCTTTGGTAATACCACACAAAGCAGCGTAAGGAGACTTCATGCTGATATCATTCAGCTGGTTCAAGTCACTGAATACACTTACTTGCGCAAACTTGGTCACTCCGGTCAGGAAAACAAAACGAAGATAACGGTCAGCGCTCTTCAAGACACCGTAGAACGCTTTCAATATTTTCCGATACTCATCCAGCAAGTTCTCGTCCAAGACCGCCTGAAGCAATGGCTTGTCATACTCATCAATCAGCACAACCACCTGCTTTCCCGTCAGCGTGCATGCCCGCTCTATCACGTAAGCAAAACGCTCCTCCGGACTACGGTCTTCCTTCTCCTGACCATAGAGCAGCTCCCATTTCTCCAGATATTGATTAAGCATAGCCGTCAGGTCAGCAGCAGTTTCATATTTCCGGGCATTCAAGTCAAGATGTAGAACAGGATACTGTTCCCACTTCGTTTCCAACTGTTCGATGGCCAAGCCCTGAAACAAGTCTTTGCGTCCTTGAAAGTAAGCTTCGAAAGTGGAAATGAGCAGACTCTTGCCAAACCGACGGGGACGGCTTAGGAAATAAGGAGTAGAAGTAGATGCTATTTGATAAATCATAGCAGTTTTATCTACATAAAGAAAACCGCCTTCACGTAGTTTATCAAAAGTCTGTATGCCTATCGGCAGCTTACGTATCTGTTCCATGTTATTATTATAACCTGATTGGTGTATGACAAAGGTACGATTTATATTTCAAAAATAAGACGAAAGGCGATGGAGATTTTAGTCTCCATCGCCTTTCATTATTTTACTAATCATCATTTCAGCATTACTCACGTAGACTGGTGCAATCCGAAATACTTCTTCATAAAACAGATATAAAGAAAACAAAGCAAAAGAATTATACCTGCCAAATACCAATAACTGTAACCTAAACACATTATATATCCTACGATGATGATTGCCTGCACTGCCATGTAAATAGAAGAAACCATTATATGGGGAATCTTCAGCTCATTCGCCATAATCTGATACAGATGCTTGCGATGCGGTAGCCCGATATTCTCATGAAGCATCAGGCGGTGAATGATAGTCAATACACTGTCTACCCCATAAACGGACAAAAGAACTATCCAGCTGAAATCACCCGTTCCAATGATAAGTCTTCCTATCAAAAAAAGAAGGATGAAGGCAATGCTCACCGAACCCACATCACCGGCAAAGCATTTGGCACGCTTGCGGAAATTGAAGAAGCAGAAGACTAGAACGGAACAGATAACGGTATAGATGAAATCCGCTTCTACAAAAGTAACCACCTCCTTATTGATATAGGCCAACGCAGCAAGAATAACCAGAGAATAACCTCCCGTTATCCCATTAATCCCATCCATAAAATTGTAGGCATTGATGATGCCCGTACAGACTATCAAGGCTATGACTATCCACCACCAGGACAAGGAGAACAGCCCCCACTGATAAAACATCATAGCCATAGCAGAGAAATGAAAAAACAGTCTTGTCATCTGTCCGGTGGATTTTATATCGTCCACGAAGCTGATGAACGTCACCAGTGTCAAGGCAAGCAGGAACCAGGGATATTCAAAGCCACTCGTCAGGAAATAGGCAAACGCCCCGAAATAGAAAATAATCCCACCACCGCGTAAAGTCACTTTCGTATGGGAACTCCGCTCATTGGGCTTGTCGATGATATTGCACTTATCAGCTATTCTAAAATAAAAAAAGTTCTGCTAAAAACAGCAGAACCAAGACCATCCAATAATACATCATCCGTTTTTGATTATCCAGTAAAACCAAAGCTAAATACATGTAAATCCCAAAGATACAATACCCAGCCCTATCAATATGACATCTAAATATACATTCATTCTATCTTGAAGTTTTCCAATACACGGGTCGGCTTCCATCCCAATTCACGCATCGCCTTTTCGTTACTGAAAGTAAGCGATTCTGTGATTTTCTTCAGTTTCAAAGAATTGATAGGCGCTTTCTTTCCTAAGCAATCTCCTACCAAAGCCATACATTTAGCTGCCCAATAAGGTATTGAGAATGGTATTTTTTTATTCAGCTGTTTGCAAATAACCGCTTCCAACTCTCTGAAAGAAGGATGGTAACTATCACATACATTATAGACACCTCCTTTTTCTGCCAACAAAGGAACCAGACTTGCTATATCCTGTACCATCAACACACTCTTCCGCGCACGACTTCCGGCAATACCTAAATATCTTCCATTGCGTATGCCTTGAATCATCGCTCCTAAATTTCCCGGAGGATTACACCCAGCAATTAAGGAAGGACGAATAATACCCAAAATAACGTTGTGTTTGTAGCACCATTTATGCAAAAACTCTTCGGCCAGACGTTTGCTCATGGCATACGGAGTTTTCCCACCCAAAGGATACTCTTCTGTTATCTCTTCTCCATACTCGCAACCATATACGGCTACTGTAGAAATAAAGATAAAAGCTCGGGGAACCCCTCTTCTTTCCAATGCTGCACAAAGATTCTTTGTACCTTGCAGATTTACATCAAAAAAAGCTTGTTTCTCTGCTTTCGTCTTGGGTGTCACATGTGCTTTTCCAGCTGCATGAAGAACGATATCATACCGTTCACGCAGCTCCGGTATCTCCTGTGCCATGTTCACGGTATAGTCATCCTGTGGCAACAGACCTACAGTAGTAACCTCATATATAGCTTCCAAAAGAGGATGCACGTTGTTACCCAAGAACCCGGAGGCCCCTGTAAATAAAAGTTTCATGAAAATTAAATAGAAAAAATTAAACTCAAAAGAAAAGTAATATCAAAATGCTGTTCCGGAGTCATAACAAAATTCCTTCCCCATGTCAACTAATAACAACAAATCAATGTCGCTATCCGAACGTACATCACCACGTGCCTCGCTCCCATAAAGAATAACCTTCAAATCAAGAAAGTTACGATGTAATGTAAGCACTCAATTTAGGGCATCCCCCTTCGAAAGGGCACTTTTCAGTGCCCTAAACCGAGTTTTGTTAATTAATTAGTCTTGAATTTAACATTGGCTGGTAGCCAAAGTGATTTTGTCAGGAACCA
>ENA-OQCX01000240-OQCX01000240.1-human-gut-metagenome-genome-assembly--contig:-NODE-240-length-29313-cov-2.944049_pt1 | contig 29313 bp, 29 predicted proteins | sample MGYA00242762_ERZ504587 | MGnify/ENA primary metagenome ERZ504587 (study PRJEB26092, sample SAMD00036337) | human gut metagenome | host: Homo sapiens | study: EMG produced TPA metagenomics assembly of...
GATTTACTATTTTTTGCCGTTCTTTTTTTCCAGAGGAGAAAAATGGACTATAACAAAAAAGGCAGGTTCGTGGACGCTTTTATATAAGAAAAAGAAAAATCTTTCTGATGGAACAGAAATGGTGTTATATGATCGATTGAAAAAGTCGTAAATTTTTACTCTTACTCCATCTCACTTGCTCTTTGTCACTGCTTTTTTTCCATATTTTTTGCGAATAGAATCAAGTGCGGCGTCCAGTTTTTTCTGTTTTTCCGGGGATGGTTTTTTCGGAAAAGCGGTGCTTTGGTTTGTCTTGTCTGCGGAGGTATCGGAAAAATCCAGGTCAAACAGGGAAAGCTGAACCGGCTCGTTTTCATCGACGAGTTTGGTGGTGCGGATGCCGAGCAGGCGAACGGGCTGCCTGTTCCAGAGTTCGTGGAAGAGTCGTTTGGAGATCTGGGTGATCTGGTCGGTAGAATTTGTCGGAATATCAATCTGGGTTTGCCTGGAAACAGACTGGAAATCGTAGTATTTGATTTCCACACAGATGCTGCCGGCTTTTTTGTGTGCTTTTCTCAGGCGGGATGCGACGCTTTCTGCAAGGGAGTGCAGGATCGGTACGGCCTCGGATTCTTTTGTCAGGTCGGAGGAGAGAGTGGTAGAATTTCCGATCCCTTTGGCTTCTGCGGGATAGAACAGACCGGACTGTTGTCGATGCCGTTTGCATAATTCCAGAGCATGGTTCCATGGCTTTTCAGATTGAGGGTGATCAGTTTCGGGTTGGAGGCGGCAAGTTCTCCGATGGTGCGGATACCGAGATTGTTCAGGGCTTTTACGGAAGATTTTCCAGCCATGAACAGTTCTCCGATTGGAAGCGGCCACATTTTTCTGAGGAATTTCATCCGGAAATAACGTATGGATTTTATCCGGTTTCTCAAAATCAGAAGCCATTTTTGCCAGGAGTTTGTTGGAAGAAATGCCGACGTTTACCGTAAAACCAAAGCGGCTGTGAATTTCGTCCTTGATGTATTTTGCAGCAGTGTAAGGGGATGCGTAGCGATGGGCGATCCCGGTAAAATCCAGGAAACATTCATCGATACTGACCTGTTCAATATCAGGAGTCAGGCTGTGCAGAAAGTCCATCATGCGGTGGCTGTACTCATGATAAAGGTCATGGTCCGGCGGTGCCGTCACAAGATTCGGGCATTTTCTTAAGGCATTCACGACAGGTTCGCCTGTGTGGATGCCGAATTTTTTTGCAGGAATGGATTTGGCGAGGACAACGCCGTGGCGGGTCTTCTGATCGCCGCCGATGATGGCAGGGATTTCACGCAGATCCGGGCCTTTTCCTGTTTTTAAATTTTCGACAGATGTCCAGCTTAGAAAAGCGGAATTTACATCAATATGAAAGATCGTACGCATGGGGGCACCTCGCTTAGGTTCTTTTTGTGATTATACCATCTTTTGCACGTCTGCACAGGGGAAAGCATATTTTATACCAAATGTTTTGCAGATGGAGTGAGACAATCGTGGATTCTTTTAGAAGATTTCCCTGGGATTTTATGCCGTATTATCCGACACAGGGACGTGTGGCGGCAATGGAAAATAATATGCTGCCGTGGATGGGGATGGTGAACGGGTATCCTGCTTATCCGGCAAATATGTATCCGCAGGCTTATCTGGAAGAAATGCAGAATGAGCGTGATATGAAGAAAATCAGGGAATTATATCCGGAGGTGGCGAAAGATATCCTGAAACTGGCAGAAGATGAGTGTGACCAGATGGAGTACGATGGCAGTGTGATGTACGATGAGTATCCTGACAAAGTGATGCTGGAACGGATCAAAAACCGGATTTATGATAAATTGCAGGAGAAATATCCGGTCGAGGAGGAGGATGACCGGGATCAGGCGATGATCATGCAGCAGGAGGTACGGAGACGTTATCCGCCGCACAAAAACTGGCTGGGAGATATGATAGAGGTACTTTTATATCAGGAAATGCATCACAGACGCTGCAGAAGGAGAAACTGCAGAAGAGGATGGTAAATGCAAAAACATTTACCGGAAGGCAGAATAAGGCTGCAGTCTCTGACATCAGTTTAAAAAAATTTAAGTTGTGGTTTTACAGCAAAGACATTACAATGGAAGGGACTGCCGGACAGTAGGGCAGTCCCTATAAAAGAAAGGATATAGAATAAATATATGGAAGAATTAAAGATATTGCTGGAAGAGTGTGTCTGCGAAAACCTGATACATATGACGGCAAGTGGGGCGAGGGACAAGGATGGCATTTCCAGGGTGCGCATCCGTCCGGTCCTGCAAAAAGGAAGTCTGATGTTTCAGTCTGCGGCACGAAAGGGAAAGCAGGAATTTCACAGCAATCAAAGCCGCGAAGACTGATAGGTGATGTCCTGAAATTTATGGAGGAGGATTTCCGGCAGCTTCAGATCCAGATGCAGGACGAGCTGATCACAGTTCTGATCAGCAAAAAGAGAAAAGTGACGATCAAACGAAAAAAGAGTGTGACAAAGCTGGATGCACCGGTTCTGATGCACAACCGCAGGAAACATTATATTCTGGAGGAAGGGATTCCGGTGCCGTTTCTGATCGATCTTGGGGTGCAGACTGCGGAAGGCAGGATCGTGCATGCCAGATATGACAAATTTCGCCAGATCAACCGTTTCCTGGAATTTGTGCAGGATGTTCTGCCGCAGATGGAAAAGGGAAGAGAGCTTACGATCCTGGACTTCGGATGCGGCAAGTCTTATCTGACGTTTGCACTTTATTATTATCTGAAGATCTTAAATGGATATGATATCCGGGTGATCGGACTGGACCTGAAAGAGGATGTGATCGCACACTGCAATGTACTTGCTGAAAAATACAGATATGACAAGCTGACTTTCCTGACAGGAGATATTGCTGATTACGAAGGTGTTTCAAAAGTGGACATGGTTGTGACGCTGCATGCGTGCGATACAGCCACGGATTATGCCCTGGAGAAAGCACTGGAGTGGGATGCGAAAGTAATATTGTCTGTGCCGTGCTGTCAGCATGAGTTAAATAAACAGATGGAAAATGAAATCCTGAAACCGGTTATGAAATACGGTCTGATCAAAGAACGGATGGCAGCACTTGTGACGGATGCACTCCGCGCAGGAAGACTGGAAGAAGCAGGTTATCAGGTACAGATTCTGGAATTTGTCGATATGGAACATACTCCGAAAAATATTCTGATACGTGCAGTAAAAACCGGAAAACCACATAAAATAGAAGAACTGGACGTTTGTGAGAAATTTCTGGGAGTCGATCCGCTGCTTGGACGTTTGAGAAAAGGGGAATGCAGATGAAAAAAATACTGATCCGGATTGTCGTACTGGTGCTGGTATTTGCAGCAGCAGTGTTTGGCATGTCGAAATTTTTAGGGAAAAAATCAGCCAACACGACGGAGGTCATGGCACAGGCGACGTTTCCGTTGATTTATGTGAATTTAAATGGAAAACAAATGAACTGCCTGCATGGTTATGCACAGGAGATGGATGTGACAGCCATGCGTGATACACTCACACCGATAGGGGATGACAAGACAGTCAGCATCCAGATCGAACCGTTTGAAAATCAGATCAGTGGTGTGAGTTTTGAAGTACTTACGGCAGATGGAAGTAAATCCCAGGAGAACACTATGGTTACAAGTCTGGGGAAAACAGATGAATATGTGACGGCTGATCTGACGGTGCAGAACCGCATGCTGATCAATACGGAATATATCATGAAGATCAAGGTGACAGCAGGAACGAGAAGTATTTATTATTATACGAGAATCATTCACCAGACCAATCTGAATGCAGAGAAATATCTTGATTTTGCAACCGGATTTTATGAGAGGTGCTTAAAGGGAAACGATGAGGATGGCCTGATCTCGCAGACGATCGAGCCGAATGAAGAAGGCGATAATACCACGCTGGCACATATGGATATACACAGTTCCGGTGCACAGCTTATGTGGGGGAAATTAAGCCCGCAGATTTATTTAAAACCGATTCCAGGTATCAAAGAATTAAATGAAAATACAGCAACTCTGGAACTGGATTATGTGATTACAACACAGGGTGAAACAGAAGAAGAAACAGAAATGTATCATGTGACCGAATATTATCGTATGCGTTATGCACAGTCACAGGTTATGCTCCTTGATTTTGAACGTGATACCAATGAGATTTTCAATCCGGAGAATTCTGTGCTGGTAACAAACGGTATCCGTCTGGGAATCAACAGTCGTGATATCACATACAAATGTGATCCGCAGAAAAAATATTTTGCTTTTGCCAGGAAGGGGCACTGTGGCTTTACGAGACAGAGACAAGTAAGCTGACACAGGTATTCAGCTTCCTGCAGAATGGCAAACTGGACGCGAGATCTATTTATGATGAGAATAATATCCGTATTGTCAATGTGGATGAAAATGGAAACATGACGTTTCTGCTGTGTGGCTATATGAACCGCGGACAGCATGAAGGCGAGTGCGGTGTAGCTGTTTATACCTATAATCCGGCAACAACAAGTATCACAGAATGTCTGTATGTAGAGACACAGGAAGCATTTTCGCTTCTGGATAAGGATGTGGAGACACTTGCTTATATGTCCCGGGATAAGACACATTTTTATATGATGCTGGAGGGCAGCCTGTATGATATCAATATTGCAGAAAATACAGTTACGGAAACAATTTCAGACCGAAACAGCGGATGTTATGCAGGGTCTTCAACCGGGGGGAAATTTGCATGGCTGGAAGAAAATGAAAAATATGATTCTTCTGTACTGATGCTGCGTGACCTGGAAAGCGGAGAGGATATTTCTTTTACTTGTGACAGCGATGAAAAGCTGCGCCCGATCGGGTTTATTGATGAAGATCTGGTGTACGGTGTAGCGAAAAATTCGGATATTGATACTGAGGATAAAGGAAGCGAAGTTTTCCCAATGTACAAGGTGCTGATCGTGGACAGCTCCGGAGAAGTACTGAAACAGTATGAACCATCCGACTGCTATGTCATAGGCGGTACGATTGATGAGAAACTGCTGACTCTGGAGCGCGTAAAGAAAACAGAAGGCGGATATATAGAAACAACATCTGATAACATTGTCAGCAGCAGTGCGGATGAGGAAGCGACCTATGGATTGCAGTCCAGAATACGGAACGGAAACAGACCGAAACCATACTGAAAACAGGAGAAACCATAAAAGAAGGAACAGAGCCGCAGGTTTTATATGCAAAACAGGTGAAATCGGAATCGGATGTGACCGGTGAAGTAGCCATAGAGGCAAAAGAGCGTACCGAAGACATTTATTATGTTTATGCAAAAGGTCATCTTGACAGTATGCACACTTCGATCAGTGAGGCAGTGCAAAGGCAGATGAACAGCTTGGTGTGGTGGTAAACAGAAAACAGCAGCTTATATGGGAACGTGGAAATAAAAAGACAGAATGTAAACTGGATATCAGTACGTTTCCGGATGTTATACTCAAAGGAAAAATGAATCTGAAAAAGCTGGCGAAAAATCTGGATCAACAGGTACTTGATCTTACAGGATGTACATTGGACAGTGTTCTTTATTATGTCAGTGAAGGAACACCGGTGCTGGCAAAAACACCGGACGGTGTGGTGATCATTTCCGGATACGATCAGTATAATACCATCCTGTTAAAACCGGGAGAAGCCGAAACCTATTATTATGGACTGGAAGAAAGTGCGGATCTGTTTGAAAAGGCAGGAAATCAGTTTATTACTTATTTTGATCCAATCGAAGAATAATTTTTTTCAAAACTCATGCAACAAAACTTCAGAAATTTTACACTATATAAATGAAAAGCCGGAGAAGGCTGCAGACAGATCCGGTTTTTTATATGCCATATTATGCTAAGGAGACTGCCGGAAGCAGAATTCCTGCATAAAGAGAGAACGGGGTGATCAAATGGAACGAAATGCAGAAGATTTTGCCACAAAATATCAGGAAATATATCAGGATATGTTTCGATTTGCACTGTATACGCTGAAAAACAGACAGGAAGCAGAAGATGTGGTGAGTGAGACGGTACTTGATGCGTGGAAGGGGATTGAAGGGTTAAAAAATGAGAGTGCTTTTCAGGCATGGATTTTCCGCATTCTGGTCAATAAATGCAGAAAAAGGCTGAAATCTTATCTGAACCGTGCCCTGGAACTTCCTTCTGATCTGGCATGGAGAGAGCGTGATACAAGTGAAGATATGGATGTGCGTGCGGCATTTTATAAACTGAATGACGAAGAACGTCTGGTACTTTCCATGAATCTGTTTGGCGGCTATACGGGAAAAGAAATTGCAGCCATGCTGGATATGAATGAAAATACGGTACGTTCGCTGAAGAGCCGTGCTCTGAAAAAGATGGAGCAGCTACTGACTGCATGAGAGGAGTGAACTTGCATGGATGAAAGAAAAATGCTCGATATGATTAAAAAATCCGGTAAAAATGTAGATGCGCCGGAAGAGATAAAACCGGAACAGATCAGAAGTCTGCTGGAAGAACAGCCGACAGACAAAAAGAAACGGTTTCGAAGATATGCAGTGGGGAGCAGTGGCAGCCGTTTTTGCGATGGTGATTATCGGGGGCGTGACAGGACTTACCAGATTATCCGGTACGCATGGAAAAGATAAGACAGAGACAGGAAATATGGTATTGTCTGATGCGGTGCAGCAAAAGGAAAACGAAACGGTGCAGCTTGCAGAGCAGACGACCGAAGCGGTAAGTGAAATGGCAAAAGAGACCGGGACTTCTTCCGGCAAAGACAAAGATGTCTACGTGTTTGAGGGTGCGAAAAATTATCAGCAGGTTTTTGATGCACTGAAAAGCACACAGAACGACAGGGAGTATGCGACAGCAGATCTGGCAAGAGGTGTGACAACGGAGATGGCGGCCGAAGATTCTGCTGCATCGATGATGGATATGGGAAGCAGTGCATCCAATACCGGAACAGCACTTTCTTACTCCAAAACAAATCTGCAGGAAGCAGGTGTGGATGAGGCAGATATCATCAAGACAGACGGGAAATATCTGTATGTGATGAAAGCGACCGGAAGTGTCCGCATGATCCGCGCGAAAGGGAAAACCCTGGAAGTAGAAGGAACGATCATGCTGGAAGCACTGAATGAGACACCACAGGAAATGTATGTAGACGGTGATATTCTCAATCTGATCGTGACGGGAAGCAAGACAACACTGGACAGTGACGATACGCAGGAGGATACTTATACTGCAAATACGGAAAATTATACTAAGATCTACACATATGACATATCGGATCGCTCCGTTCCGCAGCTTCGGGGAACGGTCAAACAGAAAGGGACTTACAGCACTTCAAGAAAAAACGGGGATGTGATCTATCTGTTTACACAATTTTATCCGCAGATTAACGATGTGTCTCAGATCGACACATACATTCCGGCAGTAAATGGAGCAAGACTGGAATCTGGCGATATTTATCTTCCGGAATATCAGGACACCAGCTCTTACCTGGTGGTTTCTTCAGTGAGCAATCGCAGACCAGATGAGATCATAGATAAAAAAGCGATTGTTTCTGCTGCAGATCATTTTTATGTGAGCAATGACAATATTTATATTGCAAATGCAAACTGGGGCAGCGATGCAACAATGACACAGATTTTGAAATTCCTGTCAGAAAGGAAAAATCCGTGCGAAAGGCGCGGCAGATCTGAAAGGTTTTCTGAATGACAGTTTTTCCATGAATGAGTACAATGGTTATCTCAGAATAGTTCTTACAGATTACAGCGGAGATACACAGACTAATGCGCTGTATGTGCTGGATGATGCACTGGAAGTTTGCGGAAGCATCACAGATATTGCTGAAGGGGAAGAAATCCGCTCGGCAAGATTCCTTGGAGATACAGGATATTTTGTGACATTCAAAGAGACAGATCCACTGTTTTCCGTTGACTTAAGCAATCCGGCTGATCCGAAAGTACTCGGAGAGCTGAAGATCACAGGATTTTCTTCCTATCTGCATTTTTACGGAGAAAATAAACTGCTCGGTGTGGGCAATGAAGTCGATCCGGAGACCGGAGCCTATACAGCATCAAGCTTGCCATGTTTGATGTGTCGGATCCATCCAATGTAAAACAGCTCCATAAATTTGTGATCAAAGATACCTACGACTGCCCGTTGTTCTACGATTACAAAGCTGCCATGATCGACACAGAAAAAAATGTTTTTGGTTTTATGTGTGATTCCAGTTATATGATTTTCCGCTATGATGAAGAAAAAGGCTTTGAAAATGTATTCACGGAGAATCTTGGGAATTCATACTATGGTTCTTCATACAATGGAACACAGGGAATACGGGGATGTTTTATTGACAATAGTTTTTATCTGATCGGCGGAGGACAGATCCGTATTTACGATATGGCGGATGATTACAAAGAAGTCGGAAGGCTGGAACTTTAACGGCAACCATTTACAGGAAATCTGCAGGTGATGAATATGAAACTTACGGATAACACATTAAAATATTTAAAGGAATATGGAGGTCTTTCTTTTGGGGAAAGGCCTTTTTCCCATGTAGACAGCCTGATCCTGTGTCAGCTGTCGTATTTCAAATTTCAGGATCTTGTGCCTGATCTCGTCGAAAAAATGAACGGAAAAGACAGCAGGGGTGTGACCTTGCGTTCTCTTCGCAAACATCCGAAATACGACAGTCTGTATGTATCGGACTGGTATGAAAAAGACAATCGCAGGCTTTATGCGGCAGTGGCCCGAAGCCGGCGTTTTGCGAAAATGAGGCTTAATTATTATACCAATCTTACAGACAAAGAAATGCAGATGCAGTTTTCTGCCGTCACTTTCCTTCTGGAAGACGGGACAGTGTATGTGGCATTTCGCGGAACAGATGAGACGATCGTCGGATGGAGGGAAGATTTTGATATGGCACTGAAAAGTCCGATTCCATCGCAGACGGCGGCGCGTCTCTATCTGCGGCATATTGCGGAGTATACAGGCGATGCTCCGCTGATCCTCGGCGGACATTCCAAAGGCGGCAATGAGGCAGTCTTTGCAGCGATGGAGACAGAACCGCAGATCCAGGATCGGCTCAGGGCAGTGTACAGCTTCGACGGACCGGGATTCCGGGAAGATATTTATCAGAAAGAAGGATACCGACGGATCGAAAAGAAAGTCAGAAAATTTGTGCCGCAGGATTCTTTTGTGGGCATGCTTCTGCATAATGCGGGAAGTTATCGGGTAGTCGAAAGTTCCGGGAAAGGTGTGCTGCAGCATGATATGTTTACCTGGGTGGTAAAAGAAGGGGATTTTGTATATAAAGAAGAGATCAACCCGGCGACTGAAAAGAAGAATCAGCAGATCAATGAGTGGATCGCGTCGTATTCTCCAGAGGAGCAGCAGGAGATCGTGGATGCCCTTTTTGAGATTATTGAAGCGACGCAGGCGGACACAGTGATGGATTTTACACAGAACCGTTTACAGAAAATGGTGAAGATGCTGAACATTTTTCATGGTCTCGAAGCAAAAACAAGGCAAAATGTACGCAAGCTTTTCCATATCCTGCTTGCACCGTCGGAAAGATTAGGATATACTGAGAACAGTAAGAAAACAGCAGAACCAGATTCTGCTGTAAAAATGGAAAACAAAGGAGTTTATAAAATGGAATTGGTAACAGTAAGAGAAATTTACCGTGATACGGAAAAATATTTAAATCAGAAGATCACAGTGGGAGGATGGCTTCGAAGCGTCAGAGATTCCAGGACATTTGGATTCTTAGTGCTGCATGATGGTACATTCTTCGAGACACTGCAGATCGTATACCATGATAAAATGGATAACTTTGCACAGGTTTCCAAACTGAATGTTGGTGCAGCCGTTATCGTTACCGGTACGCTGATCCCGACACCGGAAGCAAAACAGCCGTTTGAGATCCAGGCAGATGAAGTTGTGGTAGAAGGAGCTTCCGCACCGGATTACCCACTTCAGAAAAAGCGTCACAGCTTTGAGTATCTGCGTACGATCTCTCACCTCCGTCCGAGAACGAATGCATTTCAGGCAGTGTTCCGTGTACGTTCCCTGACTGCTTATGCGATCCACAAATTCTTCCAGGAGAGAGATTTCGTTTATGTGCATACTCCATTGATCACCGGAAGTGACTGCGAGGGTGCAGGTGAGATGTTCCAGGTTACAACCATGGATCTGAATAACATTCCGAAAACAGAAGAAGGCGGCGTAGATTTCAGCCAGGATTTCTTTGGAAAACCGACCAACCTGACCGTAAGCGGACAGCTCAACGGCGAGACCTTTGCACAGGCATTCCGCAACATCTATACCTTCGGGCCGACCTTCCGTGCAGAAAATTCCAACACAACGCGTCATGCTGCAGAGTTCTGGATGATCGAGCCGGAGATCGCATTTGCTGACCTCAAAGATGACATGATCCTGGCAGAGTCCATGCTGAAATATGTGATTCGCTATGTCATGGAACATGCACCGGAAGAAATGCAGTTCTTTAACAGTTTTGTTGATAAAGGACTGGTTGACCGTCTGAAACATGTAGTGGAATCTGAGTTTGCACACGTTACTTATACAGAAGCAATCGAATTGCTTGAGAAAAACAACGATAAATTTGAATACAAAGTATCCTGGGGATGCGATCTGCAGACAGAGCATGAGCGTTACCTGACGGAGAAGGTCTTCAAACGTCCGGTATTTGTCACAGATTATCCAAAGGAGATCAAAGCGTTCTATATGAAACTGAACGAAGATGGCAAAACCGTTGCAGCTATGGACTGTCTGGTACCTGGCATCGGCGAGATCATCGGCGGAAGCCAGAGAGAGGACGATTACGAAAAACTGCTCGCACGCATGAATGAACTGGGACTGAAGGAAGAAGATTACGGATTCTATCTGGATCTGAGAAAATACGGATCCACAAGACATGCAGGATTCGGACTGGGATTCGAACGCTGTGTTATGTACCTGACCGGTATGTCCAACATCCGTGACGTTATCCCGTTCCCTAGAACAGTAGGAAACTGCGAACTTTAATAAAAGCATAGTCTTACAGGCGGCACCCGGTTTTCTTGACAGAGCCGGGTGTCTGTAATATCTTCGACTTGAAAAGTGCGTATGGGCTGTATCAGGAGGAAAGTACAGAAATGGGAAACCGAATTTTAGTGGTTGATGACGAAAAGGAAATCGCAGATGTGATTGAACTGTATCTGAAAAATGAGAACTTTGAAGTCGTAAAGTTTTATACAGGGAAAGCCGCACTTGCATCCATTGAAAAAGCGGCACCGGATATGGCACTGCTGGATGTGATGCTGCCGGATATTGATGGATTTGAGGTTCTTCAGAAAATACGCGAAAAATATAATTTTCCGGTTATTATGCTGACGGCAAAAACAGAATACATGGACAAGATCAATGGTCTGATGCTTGGAGCAGACGATTATATGGCAAAACCATTTAATCCTCTGGAGCTGATTGCCCGGGTCAAAGCACAGATGCGGAGGTTTACCAAATACAATACAGGCGGAAGGGTGCAGGAAGATATTATCGATTTTGGAAATATGTTTCTGAACCGCAGTACGCATGAATGTATTTATAATGAAAAACATCTGACATTAACGCCGATTGAATTTGATATTCTCTGGCTTCTGTGCGAAAACAGGGGACAGGTTATCAGCTCGGAAAGATTGTTCGAACAGGTCTGGAAAGAAAAATATTATAAGAACAGCAACAATACAGTCATGGTACACATCCGTCATTTAAGGGAAAAGATGAGCGGTCCGACCGGAACAAGCAATTTTATCAAGACCGTATGGGGAGTGGGATACCGCGTTGAAAAATAAATATCGCAGACTGAAATGGAAAATGATGCTGCAGACGATGGGCATTATGATGATGAGCCTGGTGGTCGGAAAAATGATCATCACGCTGATTATTGATGGATTATTTCAGGGGAAGATTTCCAATCTGATCACAGGTATTCTGATGAAGATGAATCTTTCAGGGACAGAAGCCGATATGATCTATCAGAATGTATTCCGTGCGAACCGGGATGTGTTTCAGTGGATCGGGTTTATGCTGCTGTTTCTGATCGGATATTATGCGGCACTGTCAAAGACAGCGAACTATCTGAAAAACATAGGAGACGGGATTGACAATATGCTTTCCGGTTCGAAAGAGCCGATCGAACTGGAAACGGAACTGGAGCCGATCGCTGAGAAACTGAACATTATGAAAATGACGCTGGCACGAAAAGAACGCATGGCACAGGAGAGTGAACAGCGGAAAAATGATCTGGTCGTCTATCTGGCACACGATCTCAAGACACCGCTCACATCGGTGATCGCATATTTAAGTATGCTGGATGAAAAACCGGATATGCCGCAGGAAGAACGCAAAAAATATATCCATATCGCACACACCAAAGCAATCCGTTTAAGTGAACTGATCAGCGAATTTTTTGAGATCACAAAATTCAATCTCCAGAATATCCGCCTGGAGAAAGAGAAGATCAATCTGTCTTTGATGCTGGAGCAGATCATGGATGAATTTTATGCCGTATTTGCCGATAATAATCTGACCGGAAATATTTATACGGAGGAAAATCTTATGGCAGAGGGCGATCCGGACAAACTTGCCCGTGTATTTGACAACCTGCTGCGAAATGCAGTTGCTTACAGTTACCGCGGCACGAATATTGATGTGCGTGCATATGGAGAAGGAGCAGCAGTTGTCATTGTATTTTCCAATCAGGGAGATCCGATCCCAAAACAGAAACTGCAGACCGTATTTGAAAAGTTCTACCGCGCAGACAATTCCAGATCAAGTCAGACAGGGGGAGCCGGGCTTGGACTTTCCGTAGCAAAAGAGATCGTGGAACTGCATGAAGGAACGATAGAAGCCTTTAGTGATATTCAGTCCACCCGTTTTGTGGTGCGTCTGAAACGACTTTAGTCTGGGGGGATATTTATGGAAGAAAACAAAAAAAGAAGCGTACCGCCGGAGATGTGATCCGGACGCTGATCATGATCGTGGCACTTGGTGTGTTCTGTTATTCCGGATTTCAACTGTTTTCCATTTATCAGGAATACAAAAAGGGAAGTGACGAATACAGTGCGCTGGAGAAGAAATATATCGACGAAAAAGGTATGCTCGAAGAAATAGAAGCGGAAGAGCCAACGATGAAAAATCCGATTGATTTTACCGGATTAAAATCTCTTAACAAGGATATCATTGCCTGGCTGAAGGTCGGAGCGATCGATATCAGCTATCCGGTTACACAGGGTGAAGATAACGATTATTACCTGCACAATACGTTTGAAAAACAACCAAACATCGCAGGATGTATTTTTATGGATCACGGATGCAAAAAAGATTTTTCCGATCCGAATACGATCATTTACGGACACAATATGAGAAATCTTTCTATGTTCGGAAAATTAAAACAGTTCCGTGATCAGGAAGTCTTTGATTCCGATGCGTATTTCTGGATCTATACACCTGAGAAAATTTATAAATATCAGATTTTTTCCTGCCAGGAAGTAGGAGCTACAAGCGAAACTTATCAGCTTCAGTTTTCGGATAAAAAGAAATTTCAGGAATATATCGATTCCTGTTTTGCACGTTCTGTTTTGAAGCGTGACATGGAAGTGACAAGTGATGATAAAATCGTGACACTTTCTACCTGTACCGGAAATTCCGAGACGAGATTCCTCGTACAGGGCAAGCTGATCGAGACTTATAAGGCAGTATAAGAAAAGGGTGATTATATGAATGGCACAGAAAAACTGAAAGAACTCGTTGACGGCAGCAATAATATTGTATTTTTTGGCGGAGCCGGAGTCTCAACGGAAAGCGGGATCCCTGACTTCGAAGTACGGACGGACTTTATCATCAGCAGTATGATTATCCGCCGGAAACCATTCTGAGCCATAGCTTTTTCATGCGAAATCCGGAAGAATTTTATCGTTTTTATAAAAATAAAATGCTCTGTCTGGATGCAAAGCCAAATATGGCGCACAAAAAGCTTGCAGAACTTGAAAAGGCAGGAAAATTAAAGGCAGTCATCACACAGAATATTGACGGACTGCACCAGGCAGCAGGAAGCAAAGAAGTGCTGGAACTTCACGGAAGCGTGCATCGCAATTATTGCATGAAATGTGGAAAATTCTATGATGCAGAATATATGCTTCATGCGGAGGGGGTACCAACCTGTTCCTGCGGCGGAATGATCAAACCGGATGTAGTCCTTTATGAAGAAGGATTGGATATGACGGTTATGTCAAAATCAATCCAGGCAATCCGGGATGCAGATGTGCTGATCATCGGCGGAACTTCCCTGATCGTCTATCCGGCAGCCGGACTGATCGATTATTACAGGGGCAACAAACTGGCCGTGATCAACATGAGTGTCACATCACAGGACAAAAATGCAGATCTGGTGATCCAGGAACGATCGGAAAGGTGTTTTCTAATCTTTAATAAATTTGGAGGGACAGGATGGATTATGAAGTAGGGGATATTGTGAAACTGAAAAAACAGCATCCATGCGGCAGCAAAGAATGGAGAATCCTGAGAGTAGGAGCCGATTTCAGGTTACAGTGCATGGGATGTTCGCATCAGATCATGATACCGAGAAAGCAAGTGGAAAAAAATACCAGAGGGATTCGCAAAGAGGCAGAATCATAGGAGGGGATGAAAATAGTTATAGTAAACTTTGGCGGTGTGCAAAAGTTTACTATAATTTTTTTTATCTTTTTTTAGAAAAACTTTATATGTATCCCACGTGCCTATATGCTATACTGAAAGGGATTTAAAACTGAGGCAAGGAGCGATTTTTATGAAATTAAAGACAAGGCTTGTTATAGCCTTTTTTGTTATTATCTGTGTGCCTCTTTTGCTTGCAGGAGTATCGCTGGTTGGATTTTCTACCTATCAGATCCGCAATCTGGAGGATCATCTTGGCATTTCCGGTGTAACTTATGAGAATATGTCAGATTCCGTGCAGGTGTTGAATAAGGCAACGAACTCCAATTTTGAACAGATCAAGGAAAAGGGCAGCACTGCTCCGGATGCATTTCTGGATCGTGATTATCTGGATCAGATAAATGACGGGCTGAAGGAGAAATATTCTTTTCTGATTGTGAGAAAAGGAGACAGCCTTTATTATTCCGGAAGCGATGAGAGCGTGAATAAACTGTTTCCAGAGCTGCCGGAGTATAATGACGTGGTCAGCCAGTCGGACAGCGGCGTTTACATCGGAAAAGATGTACAGGCGTTCGTCAAGCAGATGGATCTGACTTTTTCGGATCGGACAGAGGGCAGTGTCTTTGTGATCACCAGCCTGACGATGGTTCATCAGATCAAGACGCTTACAAGAGACATGCTTGTTTCGATTGTGATCATTCTGATCATGACAGCCGGTATGCTGACGATGTGGATTTACAATGGAGTCAACATTCCTCTGAAAAAGCTCAAGGAAGCAACGCAGAATATCAAAGAAGGAAATCTGGATTTTGTTCTGGATGCAGAGGGTGATGATGAGATCAGTGAGCTGTGCCGTGATTTTGAGGAAATGCGCCAGAGACTGAGGGAGTCGTCCGAAGAGAAGGTACAGTATGACAAGGAGAATAAAGAACTGATCAGCAACATTGCACACGATCTGAAAACTCCGATCACGGCCCTGAAAGGCTATGCGGAGGGCATCATGGATGGTGTGGCGGATACGCCGGAGAAAATGGACCGTTACATCCGCACGATTTATAATAAAGCAAATGATATGGATCGTCTGATCAATGAGCTGACCTTTTATTCTAAAATTGATACGAACCGCATTCCATATACCTTCAACAAAATCAATGTCCGTGAATATTTTGATGATTGTGTGGAAGAGGTCGGACTGGATCTGGAATCCAAAAACATCGAGTTATCTTATTTTAATTCGGTTGAAAGCGATGTGCTTGTCATCGCCGATGCAGAACAGTTGAAGCGAGTGATCAATAACATTGTCGGAAACTCTATTAAATATATGGATAAGCCGAAAGGCTATATCAGCATCCGTGTCAAAGATGTGGGTGATTTCATTCAGGTTGAGATCGAAGATAACGGAAGAGGGATTGCGGCAAAGGATCTGCCGGCAATCTTTGACCGGTTCTTCCGGGCGGATGCATCACGAAATTCTTCCAAAGGAGGAAGTGGAATCGGTCTTTCCATCGTACGCAAGATCATCGAAGATCACGGCGGAAAGATCTGGGCAAACAGTAAACTGGGATGCGGTACAGTGATGTACTTTGTCCTTAGAAAATATCAGGAGGTGCCTGTAAATGAGCAGAATACTAATCATAGAAGATGAGGAGAGTATCGCAGAACTGGAGAAAGATTATCTGGAACTGAGCGGATTCGAGGTTGAGATCGAGAGCAGAGGGGACGTTGGACTCAAACGTGCCCTGGAAGAAGAATTTGATCTTTATATTCTCGACCTGATGCTGCCTGGAATGGACGGCTTTGAGATCTGTAAAGAAATCAGAAACCACAAGAATACACCAATTCTGATGGTTTCCGCAAAGAAAGATGACATTGATAAGATCCGAGGTCTGGGACTTGGAGCCGATGACTATATGACCAAACCGTTCAGCCCAAGTGAACTGGTAGCGAGAGTCAAAGCACACATGGCACGTTATGAGCGTCTGGTCAGCACGAATATGCCGAAGAATGATATCGTGGAGATCCGCGGTATCAAGATTGACAAAACGGCACGCCGTGTGTGGGTAAATGGAGAAGAAAAAGCATTTACAACAAAAGAATTTGATCTGCTGACGTTCCTTGCGGAGCATCCAAATCATGTATTCACAAAAGAAGAGCTGTTCAGCGAGATTTGGGATATGGAGTCCATCGGAGATATTGCAACTGTTACAGTACATATCAAAAAGATTCGTGAGAAGATTGAATTTAACACAGCCAAGCCACAGTATATCGAGACGATCTGGGGCGTCGGATACAGGTTCAAGATATAAAGATTCCAGGGCCAGAAGTACGGAACAATCCGTATGGCATCGTTTAACCCCAGTATTTTAAAGGAGGCGCATTATGCAGGAAGTGAAACCACCGAAAAAGCCCTTTATCTATTACCTGATCATTGCGGCAACGCTCATGGTACTGCTCAACACGCTTGTTTTTCCAAATGTGCTGAAGCATCAGGTAAAAGAAGTAGGCTACAATGTTTTTATGCAGATGACAAACAACAAAGAAATCGGGTCGGTAAACATCACCAATTCAGAGATTATCTTTACCAATAAAGACAATTCACAAATCTATAAAACAGGTGTGATCAACGATCCGGAACTGGTAAATAGACTGTACCAGGCAGGAGCAACGTTTTCAAATGAAATTACAGAAGAGATGTCTCCGGTCGTTTATTTTCTGTTAAGTTATTTACTGCCGATCGTGATTTTTGTGGCATTTGGCAGATGGCTGTCGAAAAAAATGATGAGCAGGATGAGTGACGGGGCAAACCCGATGAATTCTATGATGTTTGGCACAAAGAGCAATGCCAAAATTTATGTAAAATCTACAAGCGGCATCAAATTTTCCGATGTGGCAGGAGAGGAAGAGGCGAAAGAGCTGCTCACGGAAATCGTAGATTTCCTTCATAATCCCAGTAAATATCAGGAAATCGGAGCATCCATGCCAAAAGGCGCATTGCTTGTCGGTCCTCCCGGAACCGGTAAGACTCTGCTGGCAAAGGCAGTTGCAGGTGAGGCAAATGTACCGTTCTTCTCGATTTCCGGTTCCGAGTTTGTTGAGATGTTTGTCGGTATGGGTGCTGCCAAAGTCCGTGATCTGTTTAAGCAGGCGAGCGAGAAAGCACCATGTATCGTGTTTATCGACGAGATCGATGCGGTTGGCAAGAAACGTGACGGACGCATCGGCGGCAACGATGAGCGTGAGCAGACTTTGAATCAGCTCCTTACCGAGATGGATGGATTTGACGGTTCCAGGGGGGTTGTGATTCTGGCAGCGACTAACCAGCCGGATTCCCTTGACCCGGCACTTCTCCGTCCGGGACGTTTTGACCGCCGTATTCCGGTGGAACTGCCGGATTTGCAGGGACGCGTGGACATTCTGAAGTTCATGCAAAGAAGATCAAACTTTCTGACAACGTAGATTTCAGTGCGATCGCCAGAGCGGCATCTGGAGCATCCGGAGCAGAGCTTGCAAATATCGTGAATGAGGCAGCACTGCATGCGGTACGCTGCGGACGCAAGTTTGCGACACAGCAGACTGATGGAGAGCGTGGAGGTCGTTATCGCAGGATACCAGAAAAAAGAACAGGATCCTGTCAGATAAAGAGAAACTGATCGTTTCTTATCACGAGGTTGGCCATGCACTGGTTGCTGCCATGCAGACCAATTCCGCACCGGTTCAGAAGATTACGATCATTCCGAGAACCTCCGGTGCACTCGGTTATACGATGCAGGTGGAAGAAGGCGAACATTTCCTGATGAACAAAACAGAAATGGAAAATAAGATCGCAACCTTCACCGGTGGCCGTGCGGCAGAGGAACTGATCTTTGGCGAGATCACAACCGGAGCTTCCAATGACATCGAGCAGGCAACAAAATTTGCCAGAGCCATGATCACGCGTTACGGTATGAACGAAGAGTTCGACATGGTAGCCATGGAAAGCGTTTCCAACCAGTATCTGGGAGGAGACAGCTCACTTACCTGTTCCATGGAGACACAGACGCTGATCGATCAGAAAGTCGTTCAGATGGTCAAAGAACAGCATCAGAAGGCAAAGAAAATCCTGGAAGACAACATTATGAAGCTGCATGAGATCGCAAAGTTCCTCTACGAGCATGAAACAATCACAGGAGAAGAATTTATGGAGATCTTAAGCAGCGACAGCCAGAAGATCACCGAAGAGAAACAGCAGTAAAAAGGAACACCTGAGAATAGAAAAAGATCAGCAAACGGAGTCTGGAAAGAACTCACATTGCTGATCTTTTCAATTATTGAAATGTATATCCGGATTCAGGGATATATTCGGACTCAGACTCAAGGGTAGAATCGGAATTGATATCCGGGTTGACACCAGGTTCATAATCATAATCCGGTGTCTCATCGTCATCCGGTTCGTAATCATAGTCCGGTAAAACGTAATCATTATTAGCATTATTTGCGGCATTGCTTGTGACATTTGCGGCAAGTTTCTGTAATTTGGCAGCGGTGGCACGTTTCAGTTTTCCGGTGTAGGAAAGTCCTCTTGGTGAGGCGGAAAAGATCGTTGCGTACATGACACATGCAGAAAGATAACTGCCCGTCCAGGTAGGATGGGAATAGTCATCTTTTAAAAGCTGCAACTGCGAGTATGTGCTATTGCACTGCAAAAATGCAGTTCCAACCGGTGCAACCAGGGCATTATTTTCTTTTGCAATGGCAGCAACTACTTTATTGACCTGGTTCTGGTAATCAGAACGGCTGGATACCAGTCTTGAGTATTTGTAATAATCAAGATGTCCTTTCTGTGGCGCCCAGGTCTGGTAGAGAACCATTTTTGCACCGGCATTCTGGATATAAGGGGCCAGAGCGTTGATGGCTTTACGCATTTTTTTGGGCTTGGTGATCGGGAAACGATGGCGATCCTGAACGACTACGTAATCCCATTTTTGTGTGTTCAGAAGCTGCAGGATCTTTTTGCCGGTTGCAGTATCCTGATCCAGGATGCCATTCAGGGAATGGCCGGGATTGGTCACGGAGCGGACCACAACATTCTGACCGGAGCTGTCACAGAGTTTTTTAAAAATCTGTGGCATGCGGTTGCGCTGTGTATAACTGTTTCCAATAAATAAGACTCTTACTTTTGTACTCGGCTGTGCACGCAGTCTGGCAGCATGGGCCGGAACTGGTATGGAACAGAGAAGCAAAGCAAGACAAAGGGTAAAAATAAATTTTTTTCATAAAACCTCCAAAGTAATATGCTTTCTGATGTTAAAAAACAGTATACCATTTTACAGAGAAAAAAGACAACCCTTAAAACGGAATTTTGCCTTGACTTTTCCAAAATATCTACTATATAATAAAAAAACAGGCGAAACATGGAAATAACGCAGAAGAAGACAAGTACGTCTGTCGTAAAAGACACAGAGAGCTCCGGTGGGTGGGAAGGAGTACAAGTAGCGCAGGCAGAATATCACTTCGGAGTTGCAGACTGAAAGCGGTTTTACAGAATTGCGGAAAGTAAGTCGTGCCGGATTCCCCCGTTATCGGGAACGCATATCGCATTTTGCAGGTATGTTGTAACAGGTGGTTATGAGAGTATTGGCTGTCATCCTTTTACAGGATGGCAGCTTTTTATATCAGAAAGGATTTTCTGATGGATTTATTCCTTGCAGTGACAAGGACAGGAGGTTATTTATGTACGAAAAAGTTTCGACAAATCTGAATTTCGTAGACAGAGAAAAAAATGTTGAGAAATTCTGGGAAGAGAATCACATCTTTGAAAAGAGTATGGAAAACCGTAAAGAAGGTGAAACTTATACCTTTTATGACGGACCGCCAACTGCAAACGGCAAACCGCATATCGGACACGTTCTGACCCGTGTTATCAAAGATATGATCCCGAGATATCAGACCATGAAAGGCAAAATGGTTCCGCGTAAAGCCGGATGGGACACACACGGTCTGCCGGTTGAGCTGGAAGTAGAAAAGATGCTCGGCCTGGACGGAAAAGATCAGATCGAAGAATATGGTCTGGTTCCATTCATTGATAAATGTAAAGAGAGCGTATGGAAATACAAAGGCATGTGGAAGATTTCTCCGGAACGGTTGGTTTCTGGGCTGACATGAAAAACCCGTATGTTACCTATGATGATAACTATATCGAGTCTGAATGGTGGGCACTGAAAACCATCTGGGAAAAAGGTTTGCTGTACAAAGGATTCAAGATCGTTCCTTACTGCCCGCGCTGCGGTACTCCGCTTTCTGCCCAGGAAGTGGCACAGGGTTACAAGGACGTAAAAGAACGTTCTGCTGTTGTACGTTTCAAAGTCAAAGACGAGGACGCTTACATTCTGGCATGGACAACCACACCTTGGACACTGCCTTCCAACCTTGCACTTTGTGTAAACCCGGATGAGGATTATATAAAAGTCCAGATGAAAGAAGACGGACGTGTTTATTACATCGCACAGGCTCTGGCTGACAAGGTGCTTGGTGAAGATGCTTACAGTGTACTTCAGACTTACAAAGGAACCGACCTGGAATATAAAGAATATGAACCACTGTATGAATGTGCAGCCGTTCATGCAGAAAAACAGAACAAAAAAGCATTTTATGTTGTTTGTGATACTTATGTAACACTGACAGATGGTACCGGCATCGTTCATATCGCACCGGCATTTGGTGAAGACGATGCGAAAGTCGGACGTAAATACGGACTGCCATTTGTACAGCTGGTTGACGGCAAAGGCAACCTGACAGAAGATACACCGTTTGGCGGCATCTTTGTAAAAAAAGCAGATCCGCTTGTACTGAAAGACCTCGATGAGAGAGGACTTCTGTTTGATGCACCGAAGTTTGAGCACAGCTATCCGCACTGCTGGAGATGTGACACTCCGCTGATCTACTACGCAAGAGAATCCTGGTTCATTAAGATGACAGCCGTAAAAGATGACCTGATCCGCAACAACAACACCATCAACTGGATTCCGGAAAGCATCGGTAAAGGACGTTTCGGCGACTGGCTGGAGAACGTTCAGGACTGGGGCATCAGCCGTAACCGTTACTGGGGAACACCGCTGAACATCTGGGAGTGCGAATGCGGACATCAGCATTCGATCGGAAGCCGCCAGGAGCTGTTTGAGATGAGCGGAAATGAGAAAGCGAAAACCGTAGAACTGCACCGCCCATATATTGATGAGATCACGGTCAAATGTCCGAAGTGCGGCAAGCCGATGCACCGTGTACCGGAAGTGATCGACTGCTGGTTTGACTCAGGAGCAATGCCGTTCGCACAGCATCATTATCCATTTGAAAATAAAGAAGTGTTTGAGAAACAGTTCCCGGCACAGTTTATTTCCGAAGCAGTTGACCAGACAAGAGGATGGTTCTATTCCCTGCTGGCAGAGTCCACGATCCTGTTCAACAAAGCACCGTATCAGAACGTTATCGTTCTTGGACATGTACAGGATGAAAACGGTCAGAAGATGAGTAAATCCAAAGGAAATGCGGTTGATCCGTTTGATGCACTTCAGACTTACGGAGCAGATGCGATCCGCTGGTATTTCTATATCAACAGTGCACCATGGCTGCCAAACCGTTTCCACGGCAAAGCCGTTCAGGAAGGCCAGCGTAAATTCATGGGAACTCTGTGGAATACTTATGCATTCTTCGTTCTGTATGCGAATATTGATGAATTTGACGCAACAAAATATACATTAGACTATGACAAACTCTCCGTAATGGATAAATGGCTGCTCTCCAAGATGAACACCATGATCCAGACCGTAGATGACAATCTGGCAAATTACCGTATTCCGGAAACTGCAAGAGCACTTCAGGAATTTGTAGATGATATGAGCAACTGGTATGTACGCCGCAGCCGTGAGCGTTTCTGGGCAAAAGGCATGGAGCAGGATAAGATCAATGCTTACATGACACTTTACACTGCCTTGGTAAATGTTTCCAAGGCAGCCGCACCGATGATCCCGTTTATGACAGAGGACATCTACCGCAACCTGGTATGCAGTATTGACAAGACTGCACCGGAAAGCGTACATCTGTGTGATTTCCCGAAGGCAGATATGGCTCACGTAGACAAAGAACTCGAAGCAAACATGGATGAAGTACTGAAGATCGTTGTTATGGGACGTGCATGCAGAAATACTGCAAACATCAAGAACAGACAGCCGATCGCAAATATGTTTGTAAAAGCTCCGAAAGAACTGCCGGAATACTTCGCAGACATTATCCGTGACGAGCTGAACAGCAAGAAAGTCACCTTTACACAGGATGTAAAAGACTTTACTTCTTACAGCTTCAAACCGCAGCTGAAAACCGTAGGACCAAAATACGGCAAACTGCTTGGCGGTATCAAACAGGCACTTTTTGCACTTGATGGCAATCAGGCAATGGATGAGCTGAAAGACAAAGGCTCCATCACGCTTGACATCAATGGCAGTGAAGTTGTATTATATGAGACAGATTTACTGATTGATACAGCACAGATCGAAGGCTATGTATCTGAGCAGGATAACGATATTACTGTTGTTCTGGATACCAACCTTACTCCGGAATTGATTGAGGAGGGATTTGTGAGAGAACTGATCAGTAAAGTCCAGACCATGCGTAAAGAGGCAGGTTTTGAGGTGATGGACAGAATCCGCCTGTATGCAGCTGACAACGAAAAGATCCTCACCGTCCTGAACGATCATATGGATGAGATCAAGGATGAAGTCCTTGCAGATGAGATTGTTGCCGGAAGCATTGCCGGATACGAAAAAGAGTGGAGTATCAATGGTGAAAGTGTACGCATGGGTGTTGAAAAGACACAAAAATAAGGAGGATTTGCTGTGAGCAAAAAATTTGACAAAGAAGTATTTATTGAGAGTGTGAAAAGCAACCTGAAAACACTGTACCGCCAGACACTGGTTGACGCAACAAAACAGCAGGTATTTCAGGCAGTATCCTATGCAGTCAAGGATACGATCATTGACAACTGGATGGCAACCCAGAAAGTTTACGAAGAAGAAGACCCGAAGATGGTTTATTATATGTCCATGGAGTTCCTGATGGGACGTGCCCTTGGAAATAACATGATCAACCTGACAGAGTACAAAGAAGTAAAAGAAGCTCTGGAAGAGCTGGGCTTTGACCTGAACGTGATCGAAGACCAGGAGCCGGATGCAGCACTTGGAAACGGCGGTCTTGGCCGTCTGGCTGCATGCTTCCTTGACTCTCTGGCAACACTTGGTTATGCAGCATACGGCTGCGGTATCCGTTACCGCTATGGTATGTTCAAACAGAAAATCAAAGACGGTTATCAGGTAGAAGTGCCGGATAACTGGCTGAAAGACGGTAATCCATTTGAGCTGCGTCGTCCGGAATATGCAAAAGAAGTAAAATTCGGCGGCTATATCCGTGTAGAATACGACGAAGCAACAAAACGCAACAAATTTATCCAGGAAGGATATCAGTCTGTACGTGCGATCCCGTTTGATATTCCGATCGTTGGTTACAATAACAATGTAGTAAATACACTGCGTGTATGGGATGCAGAAGCGATCAATGACTTCCAGCTGGATTCCTTTGATAAAGGTGATTATCAGAAAGCCGTAGAGCAGGAAAATCTGGCAAGAAATATCGTAGAAGTTCTCTACCCGAACGATAACCACTACGCAGGTAAAGAACTGCGTCTGAAACAGCAGTATTTCTTCATTTCTGCAAGTGTTCAGTCAGCTGTTGCAAAATATAAAAAGAATCATTCTGATATCCGCAAATTCTATGAGAAAGCAACCTTCCAGCTGAACGATACACATCCGACCGTTGCAGTAGCAGAGCTGATGCGTATCCTGCTTGATGAAGAAGGACTGGAATGGGATGAAGCATGGGAAGTTACCACAAAGACCTGTGCATACACCAACCATACTATCATGGCAGAGGCACTGGAAAAATGGCCGATCGAGCTGTTCTCAAGACTGCTTCCTCGTATCTACCAGATCATTGAGGAGATCAACCGCAGATTTGTAGAAGAGATCCAGAAGAAATATCCGGGCAATCAGGAAAAGATCCGCAAGATGGCTATTATTTACGATGGACAGGTTAAGATGGCACATCTGGCTATCTGTGCAGGTTACTCTGTAAACGGTGTTGCTGCACTGCATACAGAAATCCTGAAAAACCAGGAATTAAAAGATTTCTACGAAATGATGCCGGAGAAATTCAACAACAAGACAAACGGAATCACACAGAGACGTTTCCTGCTTCATGCAAACCCGCTGCTGGCAGACTGGGTAACAGATCATATCGGTGACGAATGGATCACAGATCTGGCTCAGATTTCCAAACTGAAAGTTATGTGGATGATGAAAAAGCACAGCAGGAGTTCATGAACATCAAATACCAGAACAAACTGCGTCTGGCAAAATACATCAGTGATCACAATGGTATTGATGTAGATCCTCGTTCTATCTTCGATGTACAGGTTAAGAGACTTCATGAGTACAAACGTCAGCTGCTGAACATCCTGCACGTTATGTATCTGTACAACAAGATCAAAGATCATCCGGAAATGCCATTCTACCCAAGAACCTTTATCTTCGGTGCGAAAGCAGCAGCCGGATATCGCCGTGCAAAACTGACGATCAAACTGATCAACTCTGTTGCAGACGTGATCAACAACGATAAGAGCATCAACGGAAAACTGAAAGTGGTATTTATCGAAGACTACCGTGTATCCAATGCAGAATGGATCTTCGCAGCAGCAGATGTTTCCGAGCAGATTTCCACAGCAAGTAAAGAAGCATCCGGAACAGGCAACATGAAGTTCATGCTGAACGGCGCACCGACACTGGGAACCATGGATGGTGCAAACGTAGAGATCGTTCAGGAAGTTGGCGAAGAGAATGCATTTATCTTCGGTCTGTCTGCACAGGAAGTTATCAATTATGAGAACAACGGCGGCTACAATCCGATGGATTACTTCAACAACGACCAGGATATCCGCCGCGTGCTGATGCAGCTGATCAACGGAGAATATGCTCCGGATGATCCAGAAAGATTCCGTGACATCTATGATTCTCTGCTGAACACAAACAGCAGCGACAGAGCAGATACTTACTTTATCCTGGCAGACTTCAAGTCCTACGCAGAAGCTCAGGAGAGAGTAGAAAAAGCATACCGCGACGAAACAGGCTGGGCAAGAATGGCAATGATGAACACCGCATGCAGCGGCAAGTTCACATCAGACCGTACCATCCAGCAGTATGTAGATGAAATCTGGCATCTCGATAAGATGACCGTAATCGAATAAAAGTGAAGAAAAAATTAAAGGAATATATAGCGCCGATTCTGGCGGTGGCAGGTTTGTACGCAGTTATGGAAGCTGTGGGCATTACCTGCCCGATAAAATTCCTTACCGGGATTTCGTGTATGGGATGCGGAATGTCGAGGGCATGGATGGCAGTATTGAGGCTGGATATAAAAAAAGCTTTCTACTACCATCCATTGTTCTTTACACCTCCGTTGTTTTTGATTATCACAGCGTTAAAAAAACACATAAATAAAAAAGTTTATAAACTTTTTATATTTACAATGGTTTTTTTATATGCTACTATCTATGTAATAAGACTTATGGACGGGACAAATGATATTGTTGTCTTTCAACCGGAAAATAATATCGTTTTTCGAATCTTAAGGCTCATTTTGTAAAATCTACAGAGAGGAGGAACGAGTTATGATTTGTCCAAAATGTGGTGCGCAGATACCAGATAATTCCAAATTTTGTCCGTCATGCGGTGCATCCTGTTCTGTTGGACAGCAGTTTGTAAATATGGCAAATGATGCATTTAACAAAACGGAGAAAGAACTTGGAAGTGCAGTACAGGAAGTACAGCAGTCATTTAATAACAGTGGTTATAACAATAATTATAATAACGGTTACAATAATAGTTATAACAACGGTTATAATAATGCAAATGGCGGCTACAACCCAATGGGAAAAGAACGCCTGAAGGATGACAGAGGAATTGTATCCTATATTCTTCTTAACCTGATCACATGTGGTATTTACGGATATTATTTTATTTACCAAATGGCACATGATGTCAATATTGCATGTGACGGAGATGGCGAGCAGACTTCCGGTCTGGTAGCATTTATTGTTCTTTCATTTGTGACATGCGGCATCTATCTTTTTACTGGGAATACAAACTTGGAAACAGACTGGCAGCAAATGCAGGTCGTTATGGCATGTCTTTCCAGGAAAATGGAACTACGGTATTGATGTGGTGTCTGTTTGGTGTTTTATTATGCGGCATTGGACCTTGGATTGCCATGAACATACTGATCAACAACAGCAACCGGATCTGCAATGCATATAACAGAATGAATGGTCTGGCATAGTCAGAACGAAACGCAGAACAGCATAATTGAAAAGAAGAAATTTTTGAAGAGAGTGGTTCATTGAAAAATGTCCCACTCTTGCTTTTTTATTTCGCATAAAAAATCCAAAACCGGAAAAAATGACAATAAGGTAACTGTTTGGTTGCAAAATTTGAATTATGAGGTGAAGGGATATGCAGAATAAGGATGAAAAACGGTTTACACGGAAAAATGGTGCAATGCTTGTACTAACACTGTGTCTTGTGGGGGCGGCATCGATAACAACTTATTACGCACTGGATCTGTCAGATCAGTCAAAAACAGAAGAACAGAATCTGGTTGACCTTGATCAGAATCCGGAAGAGACGGATGCAGAGGCAGTTCTGACTCCGAAAGCAGAAGCAAATCTGGCAGATGGAGCAACGGAAATGGATGTTGATCCGTTTACGCGGTCTGGACAAAATGAGACGGAAATGGAAGAGGAAACGGAAGAAATGACAACGGAAGCAGCAGATGCCGAAGATATGGCAGGGCAGGATACGGGCGATGAAGTACAGGATGTTGCTTCCGGTGCGGCAGAAGCAGTGATCAGTCCAACAGTAAATTTTGCATCTACCAGGAACTTCAGTGGCCGGTAGCGGGAAAAGTGCTTATGGATTACAGCATGGATTCTACCGTTTATTTTGCGACACTTGACCAGTACAAATACAATCCGGCACTGATCTTTGGTGCGGAAGAAGGAGCAAAGGTAGTGTCGGCAGCCAAAGGAATCGTAGATTCTATCACCACAAGCGAAGAAACTGGAACAACAATCCGTATGAATCTTGGAGACAGCTATACGCTTCTTTATGGACAGCTCAAAGATGTAGCAGTAGCAGAAGGTGATGTGGTTGAGAGAGGGCAGCTTTTGGGATATGTGGCACAGCCGACGAAATATTACTGTGAAGAAGGATCAAACCTGTATTTTGCCATGGAGAAAGACGGAGTGGCAGAAGATCCATTTCTTTATCTTGAGTAGTGTGTTATTCACAAAAAGTGAGAGAGCGCGTATACTATATTAAGCTATGCTATCCATAAGGAGAAGCAGGCGCAGCAGGCAATGTTTGCAATCGGATCCGTTTTACAGGTTTTGACATTGATTTATGAGAAAATACCGCCTTGCCGATTGCTTGAAATAATGCGGAGGAGCTCCTCCGCTTTACATAGAAAAGGAATAACAGTGAAGGTACTATGTGTTACACTTATATATTGAAGTGCAGTGACGGCACGTTTTATACCGGATGGACAAATGATCTGGACAAGCGTCTCAAAGCTCATAATGGTGGAAAATCCGGGGCAAAATACACCAGAAACCGAAGACCGGTCACCCTGGTTTATTATGAAGAATTTCAGGATAAACAAGAAGCAATGCGCCGGGAATATGCGATCAAACAACTGACGAGAAAAGAGAAAGAGGCTCTGATCGCAGCCAGAACCTCGGAAAATTAAGTTAAGGGCATGTAAAGATAGCAGGTGTTTTATCTGCCTGTCATCAGGCGATATAAACGTACATAAGAATAAAGTGGCATGCACTTCCTGCCATGACAAACAGATGAAAGATTTCATGTGAACCAAAGTTTTTATGTCTGGCATCAAACAGCGGTACTTTTAAAGCGTAAATGACACCGCCGACCGTGTAAATAATACCGCCTGCCAGAAGCCAGCCAAATGCTGCCGGTGAAAGGGAGTTCACGATCTGTGTGAAAGCCAGCACGCAGATCCAGCCCATGCTGATATAGAGCACAGAGGAAAACCATTTCGGGCAGGTGATCCAGCAGATTTTTACAATAATACCGATCAGTGCGATCGCCCAGACAAGTGCAAACAGGAAATATCCGACCGGGCTCTTTAAAACGATCAGGCATATTGGAGTGTAACTTCCGGCAATCAGTACAAAGATCATGCTGTGATCCAATTTGCGGAGAATCCGGTTTGCCTTTTCAGAAAGATTTAAGGTATGGTAAATGGTGCTTGCTGCATAGAGCAGGATCATGCTTACGATGAAAACCGTCAGGGAAATCACATGGATATAATCCGGCTCATGCAGAGATTTTATGATCAGCGGGGTAGCAGCAAACATCGCCATCAGCATGCCGATAAAATGTGTGATGGCACTTCCGGGATCTTTGATTTTTCT
>ENA-OQCX01000241-OQCX01000241.1-human-gut-metagenome-genome-assembly--contig:-NODE-241-length-29182-cov-4.771124_pt1 | contig 29182 bp, 30 predicted proteins | sample MGYA00242762_ERZ504587 | MGnify/ENA primary metagenome ERZ504587 (study PRJEB26092, sample SAMD00036337) | human gut metagenome | host: Homo sapiens | study: EMG produced TPA metagenomics assembly of...
GGGCAATATCCCGACCTATGCAATCCTCGAGGACGGCGTATTTACGATCAAGGCTTTGACGGCACCGTCGTAAAACAGCTCACATTATAAGAGGGGACGGGAGAGTATGGAATTATATGAACTGATCGCCCCGTGCCACTTCGGCCTGGAGGCGGTGATGAAACGTGAAATCCTCGACCTCGGCTACGAAATCGAGCGCGTGGAGGATGGAAAAGTAACGTTTCTTGCAGATGCAGAGGGAATCGCCTACGCCAACCTGTTCCTTCGCACGACCGAGCGTATCCTGCTCAAAGTAGGACAGGTCCACGCCGAGACGTACGATGAACTCTTTGAAGCGACAAAAGCGCTCCCGTGGGAGAAATTTATCCCGAAAAACGGAAAGTTCTGGGTAACGAAGGCAAACTCCATCAAGAGTAAGCTCTTCAGCCCGTCCGATATCCAGTCGATCATGAAAAAAGCGATTGTCGAGCGATTGAAACAGGTCTACCACATGGAGTGGTTCCCGGAGGACGGTGCACAGTACCCGATCCGTGTTTCGATTTTAAAAGACGAGGTTACGATCGGACTCGATACCTCCGGCGTTTCCCTTCATAAGAGAGGCTACCGCAAGCTGACCGCGAAAGCGCCGATCACCGAGACCCTTGCCGCAGCACTTATCATGCTGACTCCGTGGAAGGGTGACCGGATTCTTGTCGATCCGTTCTGCGGAAGCGGTACGTTCCCGATCGAGGCGGCCATGATGGCGGCCGATATTGCACCGGGTCTCAACCGTTCTTTCCTTGCGGAGCAGTGGACGCACCTCGTGCCGAAAAAATGCTGGATGGATGCGGCGGAGGATGCACGCTACCGGATCCGGAACGATATTGAGACAGATATTCAGGGCTTTGATATCGACGGAGATGTCATCAAGAGTGCCAGAGAGAACGCAAAGCTGGCCGGTGTGGATCACCTGATCCATTTCCAGCAGCGTCCGGTTGCCGAGCTGTCGCACCCGAAAAAATACGGTTTTCTGATTACCAACCCGCCGTACGGTGAGCGCCTGGAGGACAAAAAAGATCTTCCGGCCCTGTATCAGACATTAGGAGAGCGGTACCGCGCTCTCGATTCCTGGTCGATGTATCTGATCACGAGCTACGAGGATGCCGAGCGGTATCTCGGCAAAAAGGCGGATAAAAACCGTAAAATTTACAATGGAATGCTGAAAACCTACTTTTACCAGTACGCGGGACCGAAGCCGCCGCGCCGGGAAAAAGAACAGAAATAATACAAATGGAGGAGCAATGCCGAATGATTTTTGGTGTTGCTCCTTTTTGATAACAAAAATTAAAAGAAAAATTTTAGAAAAGGTTAATATTTCCTTGAAATCACTGCACTACTGTGCTAAACTGTCCTCATGCGAAATTTTTTCATCAAGCGGAGGAAACCATGAACGGACAGGAGATCAGAGACAGGCTGCTGCATTCCTACGAGAGGAGCTACGATATCGTAAAGCCGTCCGAAGTAAACGGCCATACATACGATGCCTGTGCAAGCTACCACGAGAGCGGCGCAAAATACGTGCTCTCAAAGAAAGCAGAGCTGTGGAGGATCAGCTGTCATGAGCATGCGTATTTTAAAGCGGTGGAAGAACTGAACGACCAGGACGTCGAAACATTTCTGACGGACCTGACAGAATGGATAGAGCCAAAGGTGGTTCGCGAGGGGAAGGAAGTACCGGATACCGACCACATGTACACGCTGGTCACCGGTATTTTTTTTGCGGACAAACCGGTTGCGGACAGCGTAAAGAAGAAAATCCGAAAATATAAGTATTATAAAAATTACCGGTTTTCTTTGAGAGGCTACTGTCAGGTGCGGCTGCTCGTCTTTGATACGGCAGAACAGAAAGTGTTTGGAAACCGGGCGGCTTGGGAATTGGTAAAGGGATATGCTAAGATGTTCCGATCTTAGTTATCTATAAATTTATTCTACCAAAAAGAGGGAGGAAAAAACAAATGAATAGTATTCTTGTACTGGTTGTCGGAATCGGCATTCTGATCGCCGGATACGTATTCTACGGAAAATGGCTTGCCGGGCAGTGGGGCGTTGATCCGAAACGGAAAACCCCTGCATTCACCGAGGAGGACGGTGTGGACTACGTTCCTGCCAAAGCTCCTGTCTTAATGGGACATCACTTCTCATCCATCGCAGGCGCAGGCCCGATCAACGGACCGATTCAGGCCGCTGTCTTTGGATGGGTTCCGGTTCTTTTATGGGTACTCATCGGCGGTATCTTCTTTGGAGGCGTTCATGATTACGGCGCACTGTTTGCATCCCTGCGCCACAAAGGACAGTCCATCGGCGAGGTTATCGCAGACACCATGGGAAGTAAAGCGAAAAAACTCTTTATCGTCTTCGCTTACCTGACCTGATTCTTGTTGTTGCAGCCTTCGGTTCCATCGTTGCCAATACCTTCAAGGCAGCCTATACCGAGAGCGGCGCTGTCGATGTGGCAGCAAGTTCTGCAAATGCAACAACCGCTATGATTTCCATTCTGTTCATCGTACTCGCCGTTGTTTTCGGTTTCATGGTATACAGAAGAAATGTATCTCTTGGCGTTTCCACCATCGCAGGCGTTGCAGCTATTGTTGTCTGCGTTGTTGTTGGATTAAACTTCCATCCGATCTATCTCTCCGAGACAGCATGGATGGTAATCGTTGGTATCTATATCACCGTAGCTTCTGTTGCACCGGTCTGGATTCTGCTTCAGCCGCGTGACTACTTAAGCTCCTTCCTTCTGTACTTCATGATGATCGTAGCCGCTGCCGGTGTCATCGGAAGTGCTCTGATGGGCCATGCATCCCTGGATATCCCGGCATTCACCGGATTCAAAGATACGCTGGCTCCGACCGGAAGTTCTCTTGGATTTATGTTCCCGGCCCTGTTCGTAACCATCGCCTGCGGAGCAATTTCCGGATTCCATTCACTCGTTGGTTCAGGAACTACATCGAAACAGCTTGACAATGAGAAAAATGCCCGCCCGATCGCATACGGCGGTATGCTGATTGAGTGTGCACTTGCAATCGTATCTCTGTGTGCAGTCGGCTACATCTGGTCCAGATACGCAGACGGAACCACCGTTGTTCCGACCGCTGTATTTGCAACCGGTATCTCCGAGATGGTAGCAACCATTCCGGGACTTGGCGGATCGACCCATGTACTGTACTCTCTGCTGGTTCTGACTGTATCGGTATTCTGCCTGACTTCTCTGGATACCGCAACCCGTCTGGCAAGATACATGTTCCAGGAGTTCTGGCTTGAGCCGGGACAGACTTACAAAGAGGCAACCGGCTACAAAGCCGTTCTGACCAATCCGGTTGTATCAACCGTTATCACCGTAGTACTCGGCATCGGCCTTGGCCTGACCGGTTATTCCAAAATCTGGCCGCTGTTCGGTGCATCCAACCAGCTGCTGGCAGCCATCGGACTTCTTGCTGTTGCCACCTGGCTCGGAAAAGTCGGCAAAAACAACAAAATGTTCCTGTTCCCGATGGTATTCATGCTGATCGTAACCATCACATCCCTTGTACAGACCCTGATCGCAAACTTCAAGGGCCTTGGCGCAGGCGTTGGCATCGGCTGGTGCGTAGCACGTATCGTGCTGGCAGGCCTGCTTGTCATCCTGGCGCTGATCCTGGCTTTCGATGGATTCAAGACTCTGGCAAATCAGAAAAAAGCAAAATAATGTGTGATTACAAAAAAGGCTCCCGGATAAAAACGGGGGTCTTTTTTTGTGACAGGGTTCTTGTGTTTGCGTCACACATACGGTATAATGATCGCAAGTTATTTCAGCGTGAAAGAAGGAAAACGGTTATGAAAAAAATTGTATTTGCAACAGGAAATGCCGGCAAAATGAAAGAAATCCGTGAAATCCTTGCGGATCTGCCGGTGGAAATTTATTCGATGAAAGAAGCCGGCATTTCGGTCGAGATCGATGAAAACGGCAAAACCTTTGAGGAGAATGCAAAAATCAAAGCACAGACCGTTGCCGGATGCACAGACGGCGACACGATCGTGCTGGCGGATGACTCCGGTCTGGAAGTGGATGCCTTAAACGGCGAGCCTGGTGTCTATTCGGCAAGATATATGGGAGAGGATACGTCCTACCGCATCAAAAATCAGAGCCTCGTTGACCGCCTGGAGGGCGTGCCGGTGGAAAAAAGAACGGCACGATTCGTCTGTGTGATTGCAGCTGCCTTCCCGGATGGAACAGTCTGTACCACCAAAGGAACGATCGAGGGAAAAATCGGTTACGAGGAACGCGGGGAGAACGGTTTTGGCTATGACCCGATTTTCTATCTGCCGGATATGAGCCGCACGACCGCAGAACTTCTCCGGAAGAGAAAAACGCAGTCAGCCACAGAGGAAAAGCACTGGCGGCGATGAAAGAACAGATTGCATCATATTTGAAATAAGAAGAGGGAAGAGAATGAGTATGAAATTTCTGATAGTGAGCGATACCCATGGACGGATGTATAACCTCGAGGAGGCCATGGAACGTGAGGAGTTCGACGGCATGATCCACTGCGGTGACGTGGAAGGGATGGATGACCTGATCAAATCCAAGGTAAACGGCCCGTGCTATATGGTCATGGGAAATAACGACTGGTTTTCAAACCTCCCGGCGGAGATTCAGGTGAACATTGATGATTACCGTGCCTTTATCACACACGGTCATAACTACGGCGTATCGCTCGGCCTGGAGGGAATCTATGCGGAGGCGCTTTCCAGGGGTGTGGATATCGTACTGTTCGGCCATACGCACCGGCCGGTCGCAGAAAAGCGTGGAAATCTCTGGATTGTCAATCCGGGCAGCCTCACGTATCCGCGTCAGATGGGAAGAAAACCAAGCTATGCCATGCTGACGATCAACGAAGAGCATGAGCTTTCGGTGGAAATCAAGTATCTGGATTAAAAAACGGGTCGAAAAAGGGCGGAGAACAGCCAAAATCGAATGAATTATCGCAACTAACATGACTATTCCAAAGAAAACAGGGTAGTACCGGAGCAGGTTCTGACTAATTCTTAAAAAGTTTGTCAAAAAAATACAATTTAGGTGTTGACAGATGAGAAAAGATATGATAAGATCTCTTTGTTGTCCGGTGAGAACAAAACAACACAAAAAACATTTTGAAAAAAATGAAAAAAAGTGTTGACAAACCGAAAACAATGTAATATAATAAATCTTGCGTCGAGCGCGAAAGGGTTAAACGCAAATCGGGAAACCTTGTTTACGGGGTGTGGCTCAGCTTGGCTAGAGCGCTGGTTTGGGACCAGGAGGTCGCAGGTTCGAATCCTGTCACCCCGATGTCGTGCGGGTGTAGTTCAATGGTAGAACACCAGCCTTCCAGCTGGATACGTGGGTTCGATTCCCATCACCCGCTTTTTTGTTGCGATAAAGCACCGATTTCTTAGAAATTGGTGTTTTTTGTATACTGGAAAAATTCAGGAATAGCTGTTAATATGAAGAAAAAGCAAAGGAGCGATCGGGATGAAAGATTATGCAACAGGGATCCAGCATGTAGGAATTCCTACGAAGGATATGGATGCAACAAAAAAGTTTTATGAGGATCTGGGATTTGAAGCTGCGTTTGAGACAGTGAATGACGAAGCGAGGGTGTGTTTCCTCAAAATGCACAATCTGGTTATGGAAGTTTATGAGTCGGAGGATGCAGCAGGAAAAATCGGTGCCATTGAGCATGTTGCGATCGATGTCACAGATATTGAGCAGGTTTATAAGGAAATCTGCGATAAAAATATGAACACACTGCAGGACGAGATCCATTTTCTTCCATTCTGGGATAATGGTGTCCGTTTCTTCACGATCAAAGGACCGAATGAAGAGAAAATAGAATTCAGCCAGTTTCTGTAAGATTTACAGAATTGGACAAATATGAAATGAAAACTCCCCGGTGGACCGCTAACCTCTATATATGAGGGGACGATCTGCCGGGGAGTTTTTTATTGCATTGTAATCAAAAAGACACTAGTTGTGTATTTATTGATTGATAGAATTATCCTTCAATCACTTTCCTGATTGCATCATACAGCTCATCATAAGTCTCGTATGCCGGGATTTCCGGGTATTCGGATTTGATGGCGTCGGTGCTCTTGAAGAGGAAGCCTGCTTTGCTTGCCTGGATCATGCCGAGGTCGTTGTGGCTGTCGCCGCTGGCGATGGTGTCGTAGCCGATAGACTGCAGGGCTTTGACCGTAGTGTATTTGGATTTCTCACAGCGCATCTTGAAGTCTGTGATCTCGCCGTTGTCTGCTACAACGAGAGAGTTGCAGAAGATAGTCGGGTAGCCGAGTTTTTTCATCAGAGGTCCTGCGAACTGAGAGAAGGTATCGCTGATGATGATTACCTGTGTCATTTCTCTGAGATTGTCGAGGAATTCTTTTGCGCCCGGAAGTGGATCAATCTTGGAAATTGTTTCCTGAATCTCTTTCAGTCCAAGATTGTGCTCTTTCAGAATATTGAGACGGTATTTCATTAATTTGTCGTAGTCCGGCTCATCTCTTGTTGTTCTCTTTAATTCCGGGATACCGGTTTCCTCTGCGAATGCGATCCAGATTTCAGGTACCAGTACGCCCTCAAGGTCTAAACAAACAATTTCCATAATAATTCTCCTCCGTTCTGAGGCGGCTTTAGCATTGTAATAAGGTGCCGCGTCTCTCTAAGTGTGTGTACAGACTTTATTATAGCCGAAAAATGTCGAAATCGCTATATATAATTTTGCAGAAAGAAAAATTAACAAAACAATCGTTATCTGCGAACAGTTACAAAGAATCTCTATTGTATCTTCCTCAGGAATAGTGTTATGATAGAAACACTGGAAAAGAGAAAGGTATGGTGAAATCATATGAAACAGGAAAATTATGTAAAGGGAATGGTCATGATCATTCTGTCGGCATTTTTCTTTGCCTGCATGAATGTCAGTGTCCGGCTGGCGGGTGATCTTCCTTCCGTTCAGAAGAGCTTCTTCCGAAATCTGGTAGCGGCTTTTTGCGGTTATTATCCTGGCAAAAAATCATGTTGTGCCGAAGGTACAGAAAGCATACTGGGGTCCGCTGATCATGCGATGTACATTTGGAACTCTGGGAATCCTGTGTAACTATTACGCGATCGATCATCTGCTTGTTGCAGACGCATCTATCCTGAACAAACTGTCCCCGTTCTTTGCAATTATCTTTTCATTTCTGATTCTGAAAGAAAAGATCACGCCGGTACAGGGGGCCTGCGTATTCCTGGCATTTATAGGATGCCTGTTTGTTGTGAAGCCGGGATTTCAGAATACGGCTTTGATCCCGGCACTGATCGGAGTCTGCGGGGGACTTGGCGCAGGAATCGCGTATACGATGGTCCGTGTACTTGGAACACATGGGATCAAGGGACCGATTATTGTATTTTATTTTTCTGTGTGTTCCTGCCTGTTTGTGCTTCCGTATCTGATTTTTAATTATGTCCCGATGACAGTTACACAGCTTGGAACGCTTCTGATGGCAGGTCTGTTTGCAGCAGGAGGCCAGTTTACGATCACGGCGGCGTATAGTTATGCACCAGCGGGCAAGATATCGATCTTTGATTACTCACAGATCATATTTGCAACACTTCTTGGATTTTTCCTTTTTGGCGAAATTCCGGACAAATACAGCTTTATAGGATATGGACTGATCATTCTGGCATCGCTTGGAATGTTCGTATATAACATGAGAGCAGCAAAGAAAAATTAATTCTTTGCTGCTCCTGTTATTTTTATGAGTGTTTTTCTCTGCGTAATTTCTCGATAAAGTTCTGAAGATGTGACATGGCAAGCTTCAGATTCTCAAGAGAGTAAGCGTAGGAAATACGGATGTATCCTTCGCCACATTTACCAAATGCGGATCCCGGAATAACAGCTACGTGTTCTTCACGAAGAAGTCTTTCGGCAAATTCTTCAGAAGTCAGACCGAATTCCTTGATTGACGGGAAAACATAAAAAGCACCAAAAGGTTCGAAACATTCCAGTCCCATCTCGCGGAAAGCGTGCATCAGGTAACGGCGGCGGCCATTGTAAGCCTCACGCATTTCCTGTACAGCTGATTCACCATTGCGGAGTGCTTCGATCGCTGCATACTGGCTGGTAGTCGGTGCAGACATGATTCCGAACTGGTGAAGTTTGGTCATCTGTTTGATAAGTTCAGCAGGTCCGCATGCATATCCAAGACGCCATCCAGTCATGGCGAAAGTCTTGGAAAAACCGTTCAGAAGGAGTGTACGCTCTTTCATTCCCGGAAGGCTTGCGATGGAAACATGCGGCTCATCGTAATAAGTCAGTTCTGCATAGATCTCGTCAGATACTACGATGAGATCATTCTCGATCACAACCTGGGCGATTTCTTCCAGTTCTTTACGTGGCATGATGGAACCGGTCGGGTTGTTCGGGAATGGCATGACCAGGATCTTGGTACGGTCAGTGATCGCTGCGCGCAGATCATCTGCGGTCAGGCGGAATTCGTTCTCAGCTTTGAGGTCGATAAATTTCGCCACGCCGTCTGCCATGACAGCACATGGCTCGTATGCAACGAAGGATGGCTGCGGGATCAGGACTTCATCTCCAGGTTCCAGCATGGCGCGCATGGAGAGGTCGATCGCCTCACTGCCGCCTACGGTTACAAGGATTTCACTCTTGGGATCGTAGGAAACTTTGTATTTGTTCTGTACATATTTGCTGATCTCCTGACGGAGTTCCAGGAGTCCGGCATTGGAAGTGTAGTATGTCCGGCCTTTTTCCAGGCTGTAGATACCCTCATCACGGATATGCCATGGAGTATCAAAATCAGGTTCACCGACACCGAGAGAGATTACGTCATCCATTTCACTTACGATGTCAAAAAATTTACGTATTCCAGATGGCTGGATGGCTGCCACCTTGTCTGCTACAAGTTTTCTCAAGGTGTCACCAGCATCCTTTCGTCTTTGATTTTCTGATCGAAGATCGTACCGTGGTCTTTGTATTTCTTCAGGATGAAGTGGGTTGCGGTACTTAAGACAGAATCCAGTGTGGACAGTTTGTCTGTTACGAACTGGGAAACTTCTTTGAGGGTTTTGCCTTCGAGAATGACCATCAGATCGTAGCCGCCTGAGATCAGATATACGGAACGGACTTCCGGATATTTGTAGATACGTTCTGCGATGGAATCAAATCCCTGGCCACGCTGTGGTGTTACACGCACTTCAATCAGTGCAGTGACCATTTCGGAGCTGGTCTTGTCCCAGTCGATCATGGTGTGGTAGCCGCAGATGATTTTTTCTTCTTCCATCTTGCGGATCTCATTTTCGACAACATCTGGTTCTGTGCCAAGCAGAATGGCGATCTCTTTGGAATCCATTTTGCTGTTTTTTTCAAGATAACTTAATATTTGTTTTCTCAAGATTATTTCCTCCAAAACTAAAATCACATAATCTGTTCCGGGATATTTCCGGAGATTATTTCTATCATACCACGTTCGACGGATTTTTTACAGTAAAAACGGGAAAAATACGAAGAGAGTGAAATTGGATAAAAAAAGTAAAGTATTCAACTAAAAGTGTTTCTTTTCCAGAAAAAGGATGCTATAATAGGAGAAACAATGAAATGACAAAAGTCAAGGAGGCAGAAATTACAATGCAGATCACGAATGATATCTTATATGTAGGTGTAAATGATCACCAAGTAGACCTGTTTGAAGGTCAGTATGATGTGCCGAATGGAATGGCGTACAACTCTTATGTGATCAAGGATGAGAAGATCGCAGTTATGGATACTGTTGATGCAAACTTCACAAAGGAATGGCTCGATAACATCGCAGCAGTTTTGGATGGCGCGAAGCCGGATTACCTGGTAGTTCAGCATATGGAGCCGGACCATGCAGCAAATATAGAGAACTTTATGAATGCATATCCGGATACAACGATCGTGGCAAATACCAAGACTTTTGGTATGATGAAGAACTTCTTCAGAAACCTGGATCTTGAGGGCAGAACTCTTGAAGTTGGAAATGGTGAGTCCCTGACCCTTGGCAGACATGTGCTTACTTTCGTGTTTGCTCCGATGGTACACTGGCCGGAAGTTATGGTAACTTACGACAGCACAGACAAAGTTCTGTTTTCTGCTGACGGATTTGGTAAATTCGGCGCACTTGATGTAGAGGAAGACTGGGACTGCGAAGCACGCCGTTACTATATCGGTATTGTCGGCAAATATGGTCCGCAGGTTCAGAAGCTTCTCAAAGTGGCTGCAACTCTGGATATCCAGATCATCTGCCTCTGCACGGACCGGTTCTGACTGAGAATCTGGGACATTATATTGAGAAATATGATATCTGGTCTTCTTATAAAGTAGAAGATGAGGGTGTTGTGATCGCATACACATCCGTTTATGGAAATACTAAGAAAGCTGTTGAAATCCTGGCTGAGAAACTGAAAGAAAAAGGCTGCCCGAAGGTTACTGTATTTGACCTTGCCAGAGATGACATGGCAGAGGCAGTTGCGGATGCATTCCGCTACGGTAAACTGGTTCTTGCAACCATTACCTACAATGCAGATATCTTCCCATTCATGAAGACATACATCGATCATCTGACAGAGAGAAGCTACCAGAACCGAACTATCGGTCTGATCGAGAACGGAAGCTGGGCTCCGAATGCAGCCAAAGTTATGCAGGCGAAATTCGAGAAGAGCAAGAATATCACCTGGCTGGACAACACAGTCAAGATCATGTCTTCCTTAAGTGATGAAAATATCGAAGAACTGGACAAGATGGCAGAAGAACTCTGCAAATAAAAAATACCCAGATACTAAAGAAGCCCCTGCGAAGTAAGGAAAACTTCGCGGGGGCTTTTTTTTAATTACTGGAGTTGCCTGAAGAAAGAAAAGATAATAAATAAACAAGCAATATTAAGGGGGTAATATTAAAGCTCCAGGATCAAAACCTGATAATTGTCAAGTGTTACAGTATTTCCGCTTACAGATACTTCCGGGTAGTTGTTGAGAAGTACTTTTTTGTATGCAGATGGAAGACTGCACTCTGTGGTTCTTTCTGGAAGTTTCCGAGAACCAGGAGAGTTTTGTCGCCTTTTCGATAATAGGACATCAGATTGTGTTGTTCCTCAAGGTAAGGGATCAGTTTACCGTAAACGATGGTTTCTTTGTATTCTGGGTCTTTGCGCAGAGCGATCAGTGCTTTGTAGAAAGAGAATAAAGAATCCGGGTCATTTACCTGAGCTTCTACATTGATGTCTTTGTAGTTCGGGTTTACAGGAAGCCATGGAGTACCTTTGGAAAATCCTGCGTTTTCGGTGGTATCCCACTGGACCGGTGTACGGGCATTGTCACGGCTGTATCTGGAGACACAGGCGAGAGCTTCTTTTTCGGTGCAGCCGGCATCCAGGGCTACATGGTATTCATCGATGGAACTGATATCATCTACCTGGTCAATAGAAGTGAATGTCAGGTTTTCCATACCGATCTCCTGTCCCTGATAGATGAACGGCAGTCCGCGGAGCATGAAGTACATGGCAGCCAGGAATTTCTTGCTCTGGAGAGAAAGATCTCCGTCAGGAATGTAGTGGCTGACACCTCGCGGCTCGTCGTGGTTTTCGATGATATTGGACAGATATCCGATATCGCCGATACGTTTCTGAGAGTGGAAACAGCATTCCTTGTAATCTTCCGGTGTGATCTCTTTGTGGTCGTACCATCGTTCGGACTTCCACCGAATACGGTCGTGGAGAAATCAAACATACTGGAAAAATATCCGTTGCTTCCGATGAAATCAGGAAGTTCTTCTTCCTTTTCATTGAAAACCTCACCTACAGAAAAAGCATCGTGTGGTTTGAAAGTATGGTCACGCATCTCGCCGAGGAATTCTCCGACACCGGTTGCATCCTCAAGCATATAGTGGATACTGGAAAGTCCGTCCGGGCGGTCAACCGGGTAATCTTTGAATGGAAGTTTTTTCTTGATATTGATGATCGCGTCAATACGGAATCCGCTGACTCCACGGTCAAGCCACCAGTTGATGTTTTTGTAAACTTCCTCGCGCACTTCCGGGTTTTCCCAGTTGAGGTCAGGCTGTTTTTTGTGGAAGACGTGGAGATATTGTTTGTCCGGATGTCCCGGGAGCGGTTCCCAGACTGAGCCTCCGAAATAACTTCTCCAGTTGCACGGAAGCTCTCCTTCTTTGCGGTCTTCGATGTAGAAGAAGTTTCCGTATTTTCCATCCGGATCCTCGCAGGCTTTTTTGAACCATTCGTGTTCATCAGAGCAGTGGTTTACAACCAGGTCCAGGATGATGTACATATCGCGTTTTTGTGCCTCGGCAAGAAGATGGTCCATATCTTCGAGAGTTCCGAATGCAGGGTTGATGTCATAGTAATCCGAAATATCATATCCCTGATCTGCAAAAGGGGATGGATAACATGGAGAGATCCAGATAATATCCACACCGAGATCTTTGAGATAATCTAATTTCTGTATAATTCCCGGAATGTCACCGATTCCGTCATTGTTTGAATCATAAAAACTTTTTGGGTAGATCTGATAGGCTACTTTGTCCTGCCACCATTTACGTTCCATAAGAAATTCCTCCTTAAATTCTGTACTTTATTATAATGGTCAGAATGAAAAAAATCTTATGAGAATCTGACCAAAAACTACGATATTTTGACTTTTTACAGAATAACTATTGACAAATATTCTCATTTAGCATACGGTTAGTTCGTACGTACTGAGAAAAAGTATCATTACTGTGCTTCGCTCACAGTAATAAATATCAATAAAAACTAAAGAACAGAGGAAAGAAGAGGAAAGCAGATTATGACATCATTAAGAGAACTGCCGATCGGGAAAACCGCGACGATTCGCTCTGTCGGTGGCGAGGGGGCTTTGCGACAGCACTTTCTGGACATGGGTCTGATTCCGAAGGGTGATGTGACCATGGTGAAATATGCACCGATGGGAGACCCGATGGAACTTCGTATCCACAGTTATGAACTGACACTGCGTCTTGCAGATGCGGAAAAGATTGAGATTGAAAATATCCGTGATGCAAAAGAAACGAAACAGAAGCCAACGCCTTTGCAGAAGAAAGCAGCCGAGGCGATGCCGCATCCGGGACTTGGCGAGGGTGGAAAGTTCCATGAAAAGAAGGATGAACATCCACTGCCGGATCATGTACCATTGACATTTGCACTGGCGGGAAACCAGAATTGTGGCAAGACGACGTTGTTTAACCAGCTTACAGGATCAAGCCAGCATGTGGGAAACTTTCCGGGTGTTACGGTAGACCGTAAGGATGGAATGATCCGTGGCAAAAGCAATACACTGGTAACAGACCTTCCGGGAATTTATTCCATGTCACCGTATTCCAGCGAAGAGATCGTAACGAGGAATTTTGTCCTGGATGAGCACCCGAAGGGAATCATCAATATCGTTGATGCTACTAATATAGAAAGAAACCTTTATCTGACCATGCAGCTGATGGAGCTGGATGTGCCGATGGTCCTTGCATTGAACATGATGGACGAGGTGAGACAGAATGGAGGCTCTGTTCTGGTCAATCGCATGGAGGAAATGCTTGGAATTCCGGTCATACCGATCTCGGCAGCCAAGAACGAGGTATTGACGACTGGTAGAGCATGCGCTTCACGTTGCGAAATACCAGGAGAAACCACGGATCATAGATTTCTGTGATGCAAATGAAGACGGAGGCGCTGTTCATCGATGCTTCATGCAATCATGCATCTGATCGAGGATCATGCACAGGCAGCAGGAATCCCGGTCCGTTTTGCAGCGGCGAAGCTGACAGAGGGAGATCAGCTGATCATGGACAGCCTGAAGCTGGATCAGAATGAGAAGGAAACTCTGGAACACATCATAAAGCAGATGGAAAAAGAACGTGGACTCGATCGGGCGGCGGCGATCGCACATATGCGGTTTGATTTTATTGAGAGAGTCTGTGATGAAACGGTTGTCAAACCAAAAGAGAGTAAGGAACATCTTCGCAGTATGAAGATCGACCGGATTCTGACCGGCAAATATACAGCGATCCCGTGTTTCGTGGGAATCATGGGACTTGTGTTTTTCCTGACATTCAGTGTGATCGGAGCATTTCTCCAGAATCTGCTGGATATGGGGATCACGGCACTTGGAGGTATGGTGGACCGTTGGATGACGGCAGCGAATGTGAGCGATGTCATTCATTCTCTTGTGATCGATGGTGTGTTTAACGGAGTGGGAAGTGTCTTGAGTTTCCTTCCTGTTATCGTGACGTTGTTTTTCTTCCTCTCGCTTCTGGAGGACAGTGGATATATGGCGCGGGTTGCGTTTGTGATGGACAAACTGCTTCGTAAGATCGGGCTTTCCGGCAGGAGCATCGTTCCGATGCTGGTCGGTTTTGGATGTACCGTACCGGGAGTTATGGCGAGCCGTACACTTCCGTCAGAGCGTGACCGTAAAATGACGATCATGCTGACACCGTTTATGAGCTGTTCTGCGAAGCTTCCGATCTATGCATTTTTTACAGCGGCGTTTTTCCCGGAACATGGAGCGATCGTGATGATCGCACTGTATTTTGGAGGATCGTGATGGGAATCCTGATGGCACTTCTGATGCGTCGGACACTGTTCAGTGGAGAGGCGGTTCCGTTTGTTATGGAACTTCCGAACTATCGTATGCCGGGAGCAAAGAATGTCGGACATCTTCTCTGGGATAAGGCAAAAGATTTCCTGCAGAGAGCATTTACAGTTATTTTCGTCGCAACGCTTGTGATCTGGTTCCTGCAGACATTCAATGCGCATCTCAGCATTGTGGAGGATTCCAAAGACAGCATTCTTGCCATGGTGGCAAGTGTAGCGGCACCGATCTTCAGACCGATGGGATTTGGTGACTGGAGGATCTCCACAGCACTGATCACAGGATTTATGGCAAAGGAAAGTGTTGTTTCCACACTGTCTGTTCTGTTTGGAAATACAGCGACACTGCTTTCCTGTATTACACCGCTCTCAGCAGCAAGCCTTCTGGTGTTCTGTCTTCTGTATACACCATGTGTGGCAGCGATCGCTTCTATAAAGAGAGAACTTGGTGGCAAATGGGCAGTTGGTGTTGTGATCGGGCAATGCGTGATCGCATGGCTGGCAGCGTTTGTGGTCTATCTTGTGGGAGGATTTTTCTTCTAAAAGACATTAGTTGGTTATCTTTACATATAAGATTTATCTGCGGTGATGACTGACGTTCAGGGCAAGCCCCATTTCACCGAGAAGGAATACAATGGAAGTTCCTCCGTAACTGATGAAGGGGAGGGTGATCCCTGTGTTGGGGATCGTGTTGGTGACAACGGCGATGTTCAGGATGACCTGGATCGCCAGATGTCCCATGATCCCGGCAGAGAGAAGCGCACCGGAAAGGTCTGTACTGTGCATGGAGATCACACAGAGCCGCCACAGGAGCAGACCAAAAACAAGGATCAGGAGAATGGCTCCGGTGAGACCGAGTTCTTCGCAGATAATCGAATAGATCATATCATTCTGGGCTTCGGGTACGAAGCCCAGTTTTTGTATACTGTTACCCAGTCCCCGTCCAAAAAGCCCGCCGCTTCCGATTGCGTAAAGTCCCTGGATCGTCTGGAAGCCTTTTTCATATTTTTCAGGATCCCGCCAGATCGCAAGGCGCTCCAGACGGTAACTTTCTGCAGCAAGAAAAATGGCGATAAATCCAATGCCTGCACCGCCGAGAGCGATGAACTGGAGATAATGAGGTGACGATGCAAAAATCAGAATGACACCAATTCCGAGAATGATGATCGCGGTACTTAAGTTGTTGGAACCGACCAGGCCGACAATGGGAAGCAGGGTAAACATCGTCCGGCACATGAACCAGAATCCGTCCGTCTTTTTGCGGGAGCGATCGATCTGCCAGGTCAGAAAAAGGACAACAGCGACTTTGGCAAATTCGGATGGCTGGAAAGAAAGAGGACCGAGATTCAGCCAGCGCCTGGAACCGTTGATCTCCTGTCCAAAGAGAAGCACGGCTGTTGAAAGAAGCATGGAAAGAAGATATGCTGCAGGGGCGAGCCGGACAAAAAAGTGATAATCTATACTGGAAACAAAATACATAGCACCCAGCCCGAGCGCAGAGGCAAAGAGCTGTTTTTTGAAGTAATAGGCAGAGTCATGGAAACGGACTCTGCCATTGTATTCGCTGGCACTGAGAAGAATGACAAGACCAAAAACAGTCAGGAGGATCACCAGGGTCAGCATGGTCATATCCATCCGGGAAGAAGCTTTTTGTTTGTCCCTTGGCATGACAGACTCCGAAAAGGCTTTTATCTAAAGATATAAAGAAAACAGGAAAATATACCTTAGGGATTGTACGAAAGAGAGGCTTTTTATATTCTGCGAGGGGATTGACATGGTATGAGACGCGGTATATCATGTGCAAAAAGGGTAACAACAGTAAGAAAAAATCTGAAAACGAGGGACATTATGCAGGATAAAAAACTGCTCCAGATCGGAGAGGTGGCAAAAATTTTTCATGTCAGCATGGGGATTTTACGCCATTATGAGCAGGAAGGACTTCTGGAACCGGAGTATGTGGATGAAAAAACAGGCTATCGTTATTATGGAGTCCGTCAGCTTGAAGTGCTGAATACGATCCGTTATCTGCGGGTGCTGGATCTGCCGCTTTCGGAGATCGCGGAGTTTCTACATGACAGAGACACACAGGTGATGGAGGAGAAGCTGGTCCGGCAGAAAGAGATCATCGAGAAAAAAAGACAGGAGTTGGATATCATTGCAGGGAAGATCGACCACCGCCTGGAACAGCTTCGGGATGCGGTGAGTTCAGAACTGGATCAGATAAAAATGGTCTGTACACCGAAATGCAGGATCGCATGGATGAAAGATTCCCTGAAGCCGGAATCGTATCTTGATCTGGAAACTGCCATCCGCCGTCTGCAGAAAGGCAGAAGGAGCCGCTGGCATTCTTAGGCAAAGTTGGCGTGGGGATTTCAGAAGAAAAATTAAAGAAGGACGATTTTCAAAGTTATGACCTTGTTTTTCTGAGACTTGATGAGGAAGATATTTACGAAGAAAAACGGAGATTTTTCCAGAACAGAAATGCGTATCGATCCGTTTCTGCGGAGGGCACAATGCGGCACCGCAGTATTACAGGAAACTTCTGGAGTACATACGGGAACGGGGCCTTAAGATCGCCGGATTTTCCAGGGAGATCACGCTGATCGATTATGGAATGACGAATGATACGGACAAGTTTGTGACGGAGATCAGGATTCCTGTTGTGTGAGAGAGGAATACAGATAAAAATACAGAATTTGGGGAGACAGTGAAATGCTGGATATTGAGAAATTAGAGGAACAGTTATTTGAAATGCAGGATTTGAAGTACAGGGATTTCCACAGTAAACTTCTGCCGGGGATCGATAAGGAAACCCTGATAGGGATCCGTACACCGATGCTGCGTAAATTTGCCAAAGAATTTGCAAAGACACCGGAGGCAGAAGAATTTCTGCAGGTCCTTCCACACCGATATTATGAAGAAAATAACATGCATATGATGATCGTGACAGGGATCAAAGATTACGAAACCTGTCTTGCCGAAGTGAAGAAGTTTCTTCCATATATAAATAACTGGGCGACCTGTGACCTGCCAGCACCGAAATGTTTTGCGAAGCACAGAGAAGAACTTCTGCCGGAGATCAGAAGCTGGATCGCTTCCGGTGAAACTTATACGATCCGTTATGGGATCGGTCTGCTGATGAGTTTTTATCTGGACGAGGCTTTTGAACCGGAATACCTGGAACTTGCAGCAGGAGTCCGTTCGGAAGAATATTATGTAAACATGATGATCGCCTGGTATCTTGCCACAGCTCTGGCAAAACAATGGGAAGCGACCATTCCCTATCTGGAAGAACGGCGTCTCCCGGAATGGGTACACAGGAAGATAATCCAGAAAGCCGTCGAAAGCTACCGGATAACACCGGAACAGAAGGTATATCTGAAGAGCCTGAGATGAATCATGTGAATTGAGTGAAAACTTCTTGACTTCAAGTGTACTTGAAGTGATAATCTTCTATAAAAGCAATAAAATATATGCGCATATTGGGAGGTAAAAATCATGTACACTGCATCAAAAGACAGATATACAACTATGGAATACAGTCACTGCGGGAACAGTGGCTGATGCTGCCGAAGGTGTCACTGGGGTTGTGGCATAATTTTGGGGATACTGCGAATTTCGAAAATATGAAGCAGCTTTGTTTTACAGCATTTGATAATGGGATCACACAGTTTGATCTGGCGAATAATTATGGACCGGAGCCGGGAAGTGCGGAGAAGAATTTTGGCAAGATCCTTAAGGAAGACCTGGGAGTTTACCGTGATGAGCTGATCATTACGACAAAAGCCGGTTATGAAATGTGGGATGGCCCTTACGGAAACTGGGGCAGCCGCAAATATCTTCTTGCGAGCCTGGATCAGAGTCTGAAACGTATGGGACTGGAATATGTGGATATTTTTTATCATCACAGAATGGATCCGGATACTCCGCTGGAGGAAACAATGGGAGCATTGGCAAGTGCTGTCCAGAGCGGCAAGGCACTTTATGTCGGACTTTCCAACTACGATGGCAAAACACTCAGTGAGGCGGCTGCCATCCTCAAAGACCTGCGCTGCCCGTTTGTGATCAACCAGAACCGTTATTCTATCTTTGACAGAACGGTAGAAAAGAACGGACTTAAGAAAACAACCGGCATCCTCAAGAAAGGACTCATCACATTCAGCCGCTTGCGCAGGGACAGCTCACTGACCGTTATCTGAATGGCATTCCGGAAGACAGCCGTATCCGTACAGACGGCAGATTCCTTAAGGAAAGCACTCTTGACGAACACAGACTTGATCAGATCCGTAAGTTGAACGATCTGGCAGCACAGCGTGGAGAGAAACTTGCAGATATGGCTCTTGGATGGCTCCTTCAGCAGAAAGAAGTGACCAGTGTACTGATCGGTGCATCCAAACCGCAGCAGATCCTCGACAATGTAAAAGCGATCAGCTGTGCACCATTTACGAAAGAAGAACTGAAGCTGATCGATGAGATCTCACTGAATTAAAAGAATAAGGAATGTTTACAAGAATCCCCTGCATACACTATAAAAACAGTGTCTTCGGGGGATTTTCCTTTGAAAGATTATATTGAAGAGCGGGCAGTGGAAGTAGCATGTTACATAATTGAGACCAGGGCAACGGTGCGGCAGGCGGCGAAAAAAATTTGGGATAAGCAAGAGTACGGTGCATATGGAAGTAACAATATAGAACGTTCGTTTGGGTAATAGAATAAGAAAAACCAAGGAGGAACGAACATGAAGGATTTGAAAACAAGAATTACGGAGAATGGCATTGATTATGTACTTGTCGGGGATTATTATATCCCAGACTTGAAGCTGCCGGAGGAAAAGCGATCTATCGGTAAGTGGGGACGAATGCACAGGGAGTATCTGAAAAAGCAGTGCTACGGTAGATATTCCAGTTTACTGCTGACCGGAAAACTTTGGAGCTATCTGGAGGATTTGGACGAACAAGCGGAGGAACGGTTTACGTGTATTGTTGATCAGATGAAAGCGGCTGAGGGAGTGACGGAGGAATTGAAGCGGAAAGATGCTATGCTTTGGGTACAACGGTGTAATAATATTAGAAACAGAGCAGAAGAAATTGTACTGAACGAAATGGTTTATATTTAGTATGGAGCAGTCAGCCGAAAGGCTGGCTGTTTTTCTTTTCCTAGCGACAGAAAATGATTGACAATGTTATAAGACTGTGGTAGTCTGAAAACAAGAACAGACTACTGTAGTCTTATAGGAGGCGAAACAAGTGACAGAGGAAAATATCAAACTTTTTGATTCGGAATTAAAGGTAATGGATGTTCTGTGGAAGGATGGTGACGTGCCAGCGAAATATGTTGCAGATACTTTAAACAGAGAAGTCGGCTGGAATAAAAACACAACGTATACATTGATTAAGCGGTGTATCAATAAAGGCGCGATTGAACGAACGGAACCGGGATTTATGTGCCATGCGCTTATAGCAAAAGAACAGGTACAGGATCTGGAAACAGATGAACTTATTGATAAGATATATGATGGATCTGTTGACAAGTTGTTTGCGGCACTTCTTGGCAGAAAAAAACTTTCTATGGAGCAGATTAAGAACCTGAAGCAGATCGTCAGTGAATTGGAATGAGGTGATGTATATGAGCCTGCTGCAAATGAGTTTTCTGGGAACGGTTATTATTTTACTTATTGTGGTATTAAGGGCTGTGCTTATCAACAGATTACCGAAGAAAACATTTTTGATTTTATGGTGGATTGCATTAATACGGTTATTAGTTCCATTTTCCATAAAATCAGTCACAAGTATTTATTCTCTGTTGCAGAGTATTTATTCTGATATAAACCAGTGAGAACGGCGCAAACGACAACATTTTTACCCATTCATGGGAATATGCCTGAGATAGCAAATGGATTATCAGAGGCTATGGTACAGAGAACAGAATCCATTTCGATTTTGAGTGTAATATGGCTGGCAGGTCTGTTACTTTGTTTTGGATTTTTTGCGGTTTCCTATATAAAATGTTATCGGGAATTTCGATTTTCGCTGCCTGTTGAAAATGATATTTTGGAAGCATGGAAGGAAAAACATCCACTAAAAAGGAGTCTATCCATCCGGCAGACAGAAACCATAGCTGCACCACTTTCTTATGGTGTGATTCGCCCAGTTATTTTAATGCCGAAAAATACAGAATGGAAAAATATTTATCAGCTTCGTTATGTGTTGGAACATGAATATGTGCATATCAGACGGCTTGATATGCTTACAAAGCTGATAATGATTGCTGCAGTATGCATTCATTGGTTTAATCCTCTTGTGTGGGTAATGTATATTCTTTTTAACAGAGATTTGGAATTATCCTGTGACGAAACCGTAGTCCGTAGATTTGGAATGGATATAAAGTCGGTATATGCAACTGCTTTAATATCTATGGAAGAAAAAAAGAGCGGACTGACACCATTATGTAACAGTTTCAGTAAAAATGCGATTGAAGAGAGGATAAGAGCAATTATGAAGATAAAGAAGACATCTAAGTTTGCAGTAATTATAAGTGCAGTATTGGTAATTTGCGTGACAGGTGGATTTGCAACTTCCGCATCATCCTTGGAGAAAAAGACAGAGACAGCGCAAGAAAACGGTGAAACAACAGTTGCTTTAAACGAAGTGAATATCCGGGAAGATGAATCACTTTCAAGTTCGGATGTGGAATGGTGGACAGCAGAAGAGTATGCGAAATGGCTGGACGAGGAAAAAGAAGTTCTGCAGTCTATGATTGGTGAAAAAGCTTATACAGGCGGCGACGGATGGTTTGTATGGACACAGGAAAAGGTAGATGAGACGATTGCACTTTATGAGGATAATCTTCAAAAAATAAAAGATGGGATGAAGTTGTCGAAATCATCTGATGATGCAGTGGGAATTACAATGGCATATTCTCCGGAAAATATAGAATATGCGAAGCAGGAAGCAGAAACGGTCACCGAAAATAAAGACAGTAATGAAAATGTATTCAGCGAAGAACAGCTTTCTGAATATGCAAAAGCGGGAATAACTTACCAGAAAGAAACAGGATTTCTGATGTATGATGGAAAGACCATTGGATATTTCCGGGATGAGTTTAAGCCGGGTACTTATACAATAAGTTCCAAACGTGGAGGTACGCTTCGAGTTGAAGTGCAAAGGGAAAACTATGGCACCATCACAGACGTAAAGGCAGAACCGTTATCAGATGATTTTTGGTCAGAACCGGCAGTATTGGTTGAAAGTTCCGGCGGAGAAGCTGTAACTGCAGATGAAATGAAAGGATCTGTTTTTGAAGAAGGAGGAAGTGAGAACATAGCGGCTGATGACATGGGCGAATATAGCAGTGAAGAGGGAAAAGGTCTTAATATTGCTGTTCCACAGGAGTATGCTGATTATGGAGTATCTTGTGATGCTCAAGGAAACTGGGTTTATAATGGTAAGATTATAGCAGATTTATATGATGAGGGAAGGGGAATCTTTTCTAACAGCAACGGAACTATGTACATTGAAGTAACGAGAGACAAAAGTGGAAAGATCAGCAGCTTTCAAAAAGTAAGCAAAAATAGAATGCAGGAATTATTTACTGAATTTAATCCGGAAGCGGAAACATTTGATGGATATACTTCAGAGGCGAAACATTAAGTTAGTATTAAATGAAACGAGGACGATTAGGTGGGAAAAATATTGCTGGTATCATTCGAGGGAGCTGAGGAAGATTTGGTAAATTCTGTTATTTCTGTGTTAGATTCCGGCAGAGAGAAATTTCTTTTTCAGGAAATACAATTTCAATCGAAAATATGGCATAAGGGTATAGCGATTGATTTGAAACGGAGAGAAGTCGTTCGTGATAATAGAAAAATAGAATTAACTTACACCGAGTTTGAAATCCTGCAGTTATTAGCACAAAATCCAGGAAGAGTATTTAGTAAAGAACAGATTTATGATATAGTCTGGAAAGAATCCTATTTTGCGATTACAATATAGTAATGAGCCATATCAGTCATATTCGTGAGAAAATAGAAGATGATCCGGGTAACCCGGTATATATTCAAACCGTCTGGGGTGTAGGATACAAGTTCAATGAGAAGGCAGGCAGCGAGTAAATTCGCTGCCTTTCCTTTACAGGGATGGATTCAGATTTTGCTGAGTTTTAAGATAATATTGCTCTGCTGATACAACCAGTCTGTGAATTCTGTCGGACTGGTTGCTCCTGCCTTTACAGCTTTCTTACGCTGCAGAGCTTCTTTCTTAAAAAGGTCAAACGCATTTTTCATTTCTTCCAGGCGTTTCAATCGGAAAATTAGCAGTTTTTTGGGACTTATTGATTTTATTACGCCAATTCTGGCATTCATTTTTATAAAGCAGATCATAGTTATTTTCTCTGGCTCGTTCATCAAACTCCCTTTTGTTTTGAAGTGCCTGTGCTTTACGGCACTTATCACTGCACAGTTCATAACGCTGGCTTTTTGCCAGAAAATATTTTCCACAGACTTTGCACTGACGGAAACAAAGGCCCCAGTCATTCAGTCGATTCAAGTAATAAGTGATAAGCGGATAAAAAGAGCTATAGGCAGCTACGCATTCTGTTCTGCGCCTATTATCCGGAAACCAAAGTTCAAGTCGAGTGATTTCAGCAGGAGTGTTGCGGAAATAAAGACTGCCAGTATGAAAACGTTCTGGTTTTCCGGTATCAGAATTAAAATTCATGACATTTTCTGTTTGGAATGCCTGAGTCAAAATTTGGATTTTTTCTATAAAACGATCACAGGCAGTATTACGGTCACGATATTCCCTTGTAACAAGATATTCATTCCAAATACGGAATGTAGCATACATTCTCACCGGATCACCGGTGAGATATTTTTTGCCAGAAAATCACCAGCAGTCTGTTCCAGTGCAGGCTGTTTCCAACGGTTAGTGTGCAATGCATCACGTAGGGGAGCAAGTCCATATATATTCCAGTTCTTTTCTTTATCATATTCAAAATCTATCAGAAAACGTCCTAGAGGACGTGTTATATCATATATGACATCGTTATCTTTATTTCCGTCCAGTCGAAAACGGATTTGCTGTTCCGTTCCGATTAAAATTCGCTCCTTCATTTTGTCTCTATCCAATGCCAGAACGAAGAGGATGTGGTCGTAGCAAGGTTCTTGCCTTATAAATTGATAAGCCATTTCTATTTGCTCCTGTTTTGTATGGTAATTTTAAAAAATATAATATTAGTTACATTTATGGTATCGCGAAAGTATTGAAAAGTCAAGATGAGATTGATAAGATACGATTGAATGGTAATTTCGTACTATGCAGTGTACTTTGACAACTTTATGACCGTCTAACCTGAGATAAACCGCCATGACCTTCGATAAAAGAAGTGAGCGCATCCGAATGGATGACGTGTTGTATGCCTTGACAGCAGTATGACTCAGGAAACAGGAAAGAGAAAACGGCAATGAGAAGCTAAAAAAATGAGATCAAAAATGGAGGAACAACATGAGTGAAAATAAGAGATTAAACAATTATGATGAACTGCCTCTTGTACTGGATGTGGCTGATATTCAGCGGATTATGGGGATTTCCAGAGTAACGGCTTATGAACTGGTTCATACACCCGGTTTTCCGGCATTTCGAAGCGGCAGATTAATTAAGGTTAGTAAAATTGCTTTTTTCGAATGGATGGCAAAGGGGAATGGAAGGGTGCCGGAGAATAGTAACTAAATCTGGAGCAGAGCGGAGAGCGAAGTCTTTTGTGCAGGTTAAGGGCGGCAGCCATTGCCCAGTGAGTTGATGCGTGCGTCTACTCGTACTGGGTATTACCTGACGCAAATTCACGCAGGTTTGCAGCTTCGCTGCCTTATTTAATTTGGAAAAACGTGAAAAAGGAGGGCAAGAAAATTATTGAAAGCAACAAGACACAATGGACGCTCCGGGAAAAATGGCACTTATAATCCCAGGCATAATGATCGCCGTTTCGACTTGGAAAACAGTGAACATATTGATGCTGGAAGAGTCAGAGAAAATATTTACTGGGACTGTTACCGTGGCTATACCACAATGCAGAACAGGGAAGAAGATTCTCAGGATATCAGTTTTGAGAAAATTGAATGTACTTTTTATCAGGAACATTATGGAAAATATATAGAAGCGCAGAATGAAAGAAATGCAAGAACCCGTCATACAGAGCGTAACCGATCTGTGGAAGATTTACTAAAGAACAATAAAACCTGTCCAGAGGAAACTATTTTTCAAATAGGAACAGTAGAAGAATCTGTTTCCTATGAAATATTACTTGCGGTCGTACAGGACTTTACAAAGCAGTTCACAAATCGGTTCGGTTCTCATGTCCATATTCTGGACTGGGCACTGCATTTGGACGAAGGAACGCCGCACATTCATGAACGTCATGTTTTTGATTGTGAGAATAAGTACGGGGAAATCTGTCCCCAGCAGGAAAAAGCACTGGAAGAATTAGGGATTGCACTTCCAAAACCGGATAAACCTAAAGGCCGCAATAATAATCGAAAGCAGACTTTTGATGCTATTTGCCGGACAATGCTTTTTGATATAACTCGAAAATACGGGTTGCATCTGGAAGAAGAACCGTCTTATGGAGGGCGAGATTATCTTGAAAAGCAGGATTATATCCTGTTTAAGCAAAAGGAACAGATGAAAAACCAGACAGAAATACTGGATACACTTACTTTGAAAATTGAAGAAGTAGAAGCTTTGATCGATGAAGTTTCAGATATTGCTTACGACAAAGCTGTGGAGGTTGTGACGGATGAGGTCAGAGTGGAAACCCATAAAGAAGACATTCGTCTGGTAGAACAGTCAAAGGCGTGGGTGCTTTCCCCTGAGCGCAAGGCTTCCCAAAAAGAAAGAACTTATGCTGTAAGTCGATTGGACGGAGTAATTACCAAAATTACAAAAGCTATGCAGACAGCAGTTAAAACAATCCAGACCACGCTGATAAAACCGGAAGTCAAAAAGGTGAATACCGAACAGATTAAGAAAAAAGCCAGAAGTTCCATTCTGGATAGGCTGGCAAAAGCAAAAATTACTGCGGAACAGGAGAACCGAGAGCGATGGGAACACGAAGGAAGAACTAAATTGGGAAGGAACGATATGGAGTTGTGATGTAAAGAAAAGAGGAAAAGGATGAATATATTTGAAGCAGTTAAACAGTCTGTGACTACCCGGCAGGCTGCAGAAAGCTATGGAATACGGGTAAACAAGAATGGAATGGCGGTCTGTCCATTTCACCGTGACAAGAATCCAAGCATGAAAGTGGACAGGCGTTTTCATTGTTTCGGATGTCAGGCAGATGGGGATGTGATTGATTTTACGGCACACTTGTACAATTTAAAACCAAAAGAGGCGGCAGAGAAATTGGCAAGAGATTTTTCTATACATTAATGAGAACATGGGGCACAGCCCGCCACAGAGAAAACAAATCAAACGACAGCTAACACAGAACGAGAGGTATCATGCAGGCAGAAAATAGAATATTTCCGTGCACTGGCAGATTACCTGCATTTGTTGAAACAGTGGAAAGAAGAGTGTGCTCCGAAACAGGTGGAAGATGTCTGGCATCCGCTGTTTATGGAGGCATTGGAAAAAATATCAGAAACAGAGTACCTGTTGGATACATTATTATCAGGCACATTAGAAGAACGAGTTGCCGTAGTGGTGGCTCATGGGAAGGAGGTGACAGCGATTGAACAGAGAATTTCAGACTTTATCACCACAGACACGACAGGAATTGTGCGAAGTAATGGATATAATGGAAACGGAGTTGACAGTAGAGGAAATCAGAGAACAACTGGAAATGACACAGAAGGGTGCTGTGAAAAACAATCGGCATAACTGTAAGCTAATTTTAGAACATGATCCTCTGTTAAAAGATGTATTCCGGCACAATATTTTGACTGAGCAGACAGACATTGTAAAACCCGTGTGGTGGGAACGGATAAGCCCGGCATTCACAGATATGGATTTGAACTATATTATGCTTTATTTGGAAGAGACTTACGGTCTGACGATGGATAAGATTGTGCAGAAAAGTATTGTCCATCAGGCAGATCGGAACAAATATCACCCTGTCCGGGATTATTTGAACAGTCTGCAATGGGATGGGCAGGAACGTATCCGCTATGTGCTGCATCATTTTCTTGGTGCACCTGTGGATGAGTTGACCTATGAAAGTATGAAAATGTTTTTGCTGGGAGCTATTGCCCGTGCGTTCCGCCCCGGAATTAAGTTTGAATATATGCTCTGTCTGGTCGGGGGTCAGGGCGTGGGAAAATCTACATTTTTTCGTTTCATGGCAGTAAAGGATGACTGGTTCACTGATGACATCGGCAAACTGGATTCGGAAAAAGTTTATTGTCAGCTTCGTGGTCATTGGATGATTGAAATGTCTGAAATGGTCGCAACGGCACGCTCTAAGAGTATTGAGGAAACAAAGAGCTTTCTGAGCAGGCAGAAAGAGACTTATCGGGATTCTTATGCAGTATATGCTCTTGATCGTCCGAGGCAATGTGTATTTGGAGGAACATCCAATATTAAGCGATTCCTGCCGTTTGACCGTACCGGAAATCGAAGATTCGTTCCGGTTCAGACGAACCGGGCAGAGATGGAGGTTCATATCCTCGAAAATGAGAAGGAATCCAGACAGTATATTGATCAGGTGTGGGCGGAAGCAATGATGTTGTACCGTAATGGAAATTTTAAACTGGCGTTTTCAAAGGAAACAGAAACACAGCTTGATAAACTGCGGCAGGAGTTCATGGCGGATGATACGGAAGCCGGAATGATACAGGCATGGCTGGATGAACATGAAGACAGAAAAGTCTGTTCATTGATGCTTTTTAAAGAGGCACTGGACAATCCTTATGTAAAGCCGAAGAAGGCGGAGACAGACCGCATCTGTGAAATCATGAATACAAGCATTGTGGGTTGGAAACAGGGGACGATGACAAGATTCAAGGATTACGGTACACAGCGTTCGTGGGTATGTGTAAACGAAAACTGTAAACGAGACGCAAAAGACTTAAAAAATGAAAATGACTGGCATCCGATTACTGAGAAGGAAGCCCGGCAGGTGGAGTTACCTTTCCAGTAAAATGCCAGTCAGGTTTACGGTAGTTGGCGTGTTGTTTACACTTTTTTCTATGGATATTGCTTTGACTTGTAGAATTTGTAAACAGTAAACAGATATATAAGAGTAATTTGGTATTGAGGAAAGAAAACTGAAAAAACAAAAAGAATTAGATTTTTTGGAGTTTGTTTACAGCGGTGGTTTACAACAGGGATGCCCCTTTGACCGGCATCTATTTAAGTTGAACAGGAATGGCATTTGGCAGGACTATTTCAAAAAACATTTTCATAGTTATGGACAAAGACATACGGGAGGAGGTGGAAATTCCGCTATGAAAAAGAGAAAACTTAATTATCGATTCCATAATCCAAACACTGCGGAAGTAACCGCCGACTATCTGTTAAAGATATTGATTGAAGCAAATGCAAGTAAGGTGGAACAGGCAATACAAGAAGCAGCGGATGAGCTTCCCAATGAACCAAAACATGATGGAGGGTGTCCTGCGTAGCGCGTGGGATGCCTTTTATTTTTTTGCTATTGCTTGTGTTCTGTCTGAAAATCAGTTAAAATTAGTTCTAGAAAGTCATAGATTAGTCATAGAATTTAGTCATAGAAAATTTTGAAAGGCGGAAGAATATGATATATACGGATAGCCAATTAAAAGAAAAAGATTGTTCGCATGATAGAATCTTTTGAAAATGAAGTTGTAGAATTTAAAGAAGCACGCACAAATTATTCGTTTAATGACATTGGTAAATATTTTTCTGCACTTAGCAATGAAGCAAATCTTCGGGGATTACAGGAGGCGTGGCTGATTTTCGGAATTTCGGATGATAAACGATATGTAGGAACGGAATTTCGGAAACAGGGAAGTCTGCAAAGTTTGAAAAAGGAAATCGTAAATGGAACCAATGAACGATTGACATTTCTGGAGATATACGAACTGACAATGGAAAAATGTCGAGTGATAGCATTTCAAATTCCTCCAGCTATTAGGGGGATTCCGACAACATGGCAAGGGGCAGCGTATGCCAGAGAGCATGAATCTATATCACCGCTTCCGATGAATAAAGTAGATCTACTTAGAAGTCAAATAGGAATGGATTGGTCAAAAGAAATTGTAGAAGATGCAACGATAGAAGACTTGGATGAAGAAGCGATTAAAAGAGCAAGAGAACTTTTCTCAAAACGTCAGAGTGATCGAAAAAAAGCACAGGAAGTTTTAAAGAAACTGTCTGATATTGAGGTTTTAAACCCCCACATAGATAGCGTCCTCTGCACTCACCTGAAGCTCTTTAAGTGCCTTCTGCACCATATCAGGTGCCGGCTTTTTGCGGATGCCTTCCTCCTCCATCTCGCCGATGGCTGCTGTCATGTAATC
>ENA-OQCX01000242-OQCX01000242.1-human-gut-metagenome-genome-assembly--contig:-NODE-242-length-29052-cov-6.130268_pt1 | contig 29052 bp, 27 predicted proteins | sample MGYA00242762_ERZ504587 | MGnify/ENA primary metagenome ERZ504587 (study PRJEB26092, sample SAMD00036337) | human gut metagenome | host: Homo sapiens | study: EMG produced TPA metagenomics assembly of...
GTGACAGGATTCATGGGGCGCTATTTCTGGAAGCTGAACTACTATACGCTGATAGGTGTGCTGTCCGGAGCTAACACCAATCCACCTGCATTGGCCTATTCCTCGGACTTGACATCCTGCGATGCCCCTGCGGTGGGATACGCCACAGTCTATCCGCTGGCTATGTTCCTGCGGGTGCTGACGGCTCAGTTGCTGATACTGGCACTGGCATAGTTTCACCATAGATAATCTATGGTACATAGGTTGATTTGATAACAAGTAATGTAAAGAGAGCTAACAAGTAATGTTAGGCTGCTTTACATTACTTGTTATTTTTGTTTGTAGTATTCCTCCGCTTGTGCCAGTGTCTCCGGTTTGCCGATGTCGAACCAGCGGAATCCTTGCAGCGGATAGCCTTGTATATGCACCTTTGTGCAGGCGGACAAGTAGAAAGGAATGATGGAGAACTTGCCGTCCACTGCCCATCGTCCATCAGGTGGAAGAGGGAGGGGGAGATGATGTGGATACCTCCGAAGGCGAGTTCCCGGTACTTCGTTTCCCGGTAGTCGAAGCCTGCCGGTTTCACCTCTCCGGTGGACTTGTTTATCCAGCCGTGCAGGTGGTAGTCGTCGTCAAAAAGGAGATAGCGGGTAGTCTTGCGCTCGCTCACAAGCAGGGTAGATTCCGCATCACTTTCCAGATGGTGCCGGTAGAGCCTGCAAGGTCAATGTCCGTCAGAATATCCGCGTTGTGCACCAGGAAAGGTTCTTGTCCGTCCAGAAAGGGGCGTGCCTTTTTGATGCCTCCTCCGGTGTCGAGCAGCATGCCGCGTTCGTCGCTGATGTGAATCTCCGTGCCGAAGTTGTCGTGGGCACGGAGGAAGTCGATAATCTGCTCCCCGAAGTGGTGGATATTGACCGTTATCTCGTTGAATCCTGCTTCCTTCAACCGCAGTATCACCCGTTCCAGCATGGGTTTTCCTGCTACGGGAACGAGGGCCTTGGGCATGTGGTCCGTCAAGGGGCGCAACCGGTGCCCAGGCCGGCGGCGAAAATCATGGCTTTCATATTGGCATATTCTCACATTAGCACATTAAACTTTGGCCTTAAACGTCTGTTCAATATTCTGTTCTCTATGTATCAGGTTCACTTGTACGCCGAACTTCTTGTGCAGATGTTCCGCCAAGTGTTGTGCCGAGTACACGGAGCGGTGCTGTCCGCCGGTGCAGCCGAAGCAGACAGACAGATTGGTGAAGCCGCGTTCCATGTAGCGCTTCACGGAAGCGTCGACAAGGGCGTAGGCATGCTCCAGGAATACGGCTATCTCGCCGTCGTCTTCCAGGAAGCGGATAACGGGTTCGTCCAGTCCCGTGAAGGGTTTGTAACGCTCGTACTTGCCGGGGTTGTTCACAGCGCGGCAGTCAAAGACGAAACCTCCTCCGTTGCCCGTGGAATCTTCGGGGATACCTTTTTTGTAGGCAAAGCTGGTGACTTTCACCACGAGGCGACGCTTTTGCAGGTCGTCTGTAAACTGTTTCAGCTCGGTGAGTTCGCGCAGAATCCGGCAGAGGTAGGGATATTCGGGATAAGGCTCTTGGAGCAGCTGGCGCAGGTTCTCGATGGCGAAGGGGACACTTTGTATGAAGTGGGGCTTCTTCTCGAAGTAACCGCGGAAACCATAGGCACCCAGCACCTGCATGGTGCGGAACAATACGAAGTGGCGAAGCTGGGCATAGAAATAAGCCTCGTCCACGGGCTGGTACTTGCGCAGGGCGTCGATGTATTCCTTCAGCAACTCTTGGCGCAGGCTGTCGGGATAGTTTGCTTTGGCTTGCCACAAGAAGGAGGCTACGTCGTAGTAAACCGGACCTTTGCGTCCGCCCTGGAAGTCGATGAGCCACGGCTCGCCGTCCTTTATCATAACGTTACGGCTCTGGAAGTCGCGGTACATGAAGGTGGCGGAGCTGCTACGGAGCAACACGTCTGCCATCTTCTGGAAGTCGTCCTCCAGCCGGTCTTCCTGAAAGTCCATCCCCGTAGCCTTGAGGAAGCAGTATTTAAAGTAGTTCAGGTCCCACAGAATGCTGCGGCTATTGAACTCTGCCTGCGGGTAGCAGTAGGAGAAGTCCATGCCGTCGGCTCCGGCAAACTGTACGGCGGGCAGCAGACGGATGGTCTTGCGCAGCAACTGTTTCTCTTCCTCACCGAATACGCTGGTCTTGCGGCCTTTCTCGATGGCATTGAATAGGAGCGAGTCGCCAGGTCTTCTTGCAGATAATAGATATCATCTTCGGAGCGGATGAACACTTGCGTACGGGCAGTCCTTTCTGGCGGAAATGTTCTGCCATGTAGAGGAAGGCGCGGTTCTCCTCCACAGACTCTCCGCTGACGCCGATAAGTGTAGGACTTCCGATGAGGCGGAAGTAACGGCGGTTGGAGCCGGAGGAGGGGAGTTCGTCAATCTGTTCCGGTTCGTGTCCGGTATGTGCGATGTAGAGTTTCTTAAGTTCTTCGGTTATCATGGTGGTATGTTTTATTTTCGCAGCTAAGATAAAACTTTTGTCGGAGATATGCTTACCTTTGCAGGAGGAAAATATTTAATTTGATAGCTTCATAATGGATTCCATTCCTCAGTTTCTCATAGCCGCCCCTACATCGGGCAGTGGAAAGACCACCGTCAGTCGTGGACTGATGGCATTGTTTGTGAAGAAAGGTCTGAAGGTGCAGCCTTTCAAGTGCGGTCCCGATTATATAGATACTAAGTATCACGAGGCGGTATGCGGCCGTCCTTCCATCAATCTGGATACTTTCATGGCATCTCCGGAGCATGTCCGCAGTCTGTATGCACGCTATTCGGCAGATGCTGATGTTGCCGTGGTCGAGGGGATGATGGGGATGTACGACGGATACGACCGCGACCGGGGCTCGTCGGCAGAAGTGGCACGGCTCTTGGGTATTCCTGTGGTGCTGGTGGTCGATGCCAAGTCGGCTGCCTATTCCATGGCTCCTTTGTTGTCGGGGTTCATCAATTTCCGTCCGGATATACGTATTGCGGGAGTTATCTTCAATCGTGTCGGCTCACCCCACCACTACCGGATGCTGCAGGAGGTCTGTGAAGACTTGAACGTGACTTGTCTGGGTTATCTGCCAAACGGAAGGAACTGGAGCAGGAGTCACGCCATCTGGGGCTGGATTTCAGCCGTTCTAAGGAGACGGAGGGGCTGGACATGCTGGCAGGCTTGCTGGAGGAACATGTGGACTGGGAACTGCTGCTCTCGACAATCGGGCTTCCATTGCCTGCGGCGGCTGTGGAGGAGAAGTCGGTACTATCAGAGCCGGGGAAGCTGCATATTTCGGTAGCGCGCAACGAAGAGTCCTTTTCCTTCCTCTATGCGGAGCATCTGGATATTCTGCGCCGTATGGGCACGGTCACTTTCTTCAATCCGGAGCAGGACCGGCCTATTCCGCAAGAGACGGATTTGCTCTATCTGCCCGGCGGCTATCCCGAGAACCGTCTGGAGGAACTTGCCGGGGCAAGGCTTGCCAGGGAGTCTATCCGCAGCTATATAGAGGCTGGTGGCAGGACGCTGGCAGAATGCGGGGGGATGATATATCTTTCGCAGTCCGTTCTTTCTGATGGGGATACGGACGGGGGAGGCAGTGATACAGACGGAAGAAGCACCGGGAACAGTGTAAGCAATGTCGGAAATGAGATGGTGGGAGTATTACCTTTCAGCATCACGAACGAGCGTAAACGCAGGAAACTGACATTGGGATACCGTCGGTTCGACTATAACGGATGGCGGCTTAAAGGACACGAATTCCATTATACGCAGCTTGCTGTGCCCGAAGCTGGTGGAAAAGAAAGTGGTGCGTACAGTCTTACTCCCTCGATAGTGCAGGTTTTCAATGCCAGAGGAGAGAAGGTCGCTACTCCCATTTTTCGTTATAAGAACCTGATTGCCAGCTATACACATCTGTATTGGGGCGAGATGGATGTGATGTCTTTGTTCGGTGGAGCCTAATCTTGTAAAACATCTTTTGAATCTGCTGGACTTTCCTTCTTTTTCCTTTCATGTTTTGCTTGAAAAGTCCCGGTATTTCTGCATATTTATATTCCAAATTTGTTTGTATCTTTGCGATAGAGAAAAGGTCTACGGGCTGTGAGGGAGTCCCCTTTACAATCCGGGCTATAGTAGCTGATTTTGAAGAGTTATCCCATGCAGGAAAGTCCTCTACACGTACCTCTGTAAAGGATGAACATCTTAAAATGGAGTTTGTCGATGGTGATTCGATTGGTGTTTTTGCCATAAAGGACGGTGCTATAATGGATGATATTGATAATGCCAAATTGGTTTACAATAGGTCAAGCGGCAGTTGGAATCCGGTGGGAAATGGTACACTTTATTGGTATGATGGAGTGAGTTATGTCGCATACTATCCATATAGGAGGAATATCACAATAGATGTCTCAAAGGGTATGGACGGAGCTATTGCCTCACTGACCGGGAATGAAAAACTGCAACCTTCGAAAGACCAGTCCACAACAGAAAAGCATATTGTCAGCGACTTGTTGATTGCCACCGGCGTACCTGCTATTGACAATTCTTCCGGAATAATCTTGAGCTTGCAGTTTCAACACCAGTTTGCATTGCTTGTGTTGCAACCGCAAGTATACGTAGGTTGTTTTGCTCCTGAAAAGGCAGGCTTTGTTTACCATATGGAATCGAGGGTTTTAGGAACAGACTCGGTAGCTATTAATGTGAGTCTGAATGGTATTACTCCATATCAGATAGATTCTTTGAAATATTGTGCCATTGTTCCGCCACAAGCAAATGCACGGGTTACCGGAAACTATACGACTACCAATGGAAGAGATGATACGAATATAAAGATAAATTATTCGGGCAGCTCCATCACTCTTGTTTCTGGAAAATGCTATACTCTGAAAGTTATCAGTCCCGTACCCGGTAAAGGAAGTATAGAAAGAAAGCTTTATCCCGGGGATTTTATCTTTCAGAACGAAATCGATAGAAGAATAGAGGTACATCCAGGAAATGGAATGTTGGAAGAAGATGGGAAAATCTATGATTATAAAAATGCTATCGGAATGGTAATTACTTGCGATCCGAAAAGGATGACAGACAAGAAGTGCAATGAAAAGGGATGGAATCATGCCTATGTGATGATGTTGGATAGTTTGAAAGAAGGGAATTGGGGACCGGTGGATTTAATCGAAGTGGGTATTGACACAATATCAATAGCTGATGTAAAGTCAAAGCATGATTTTAGTAGAATCAAGAATAACATGAATGGCTACTCTGAAACTTTACAGATGCTGGCAAATCATGAGGGTGATGCATCTTTTGTAAGCGACTGTCGTGCTTTTTATCTGGTGAAAACTTACAATAACAGCAATAAGGTACCGGATGGGATTGAACGCAGTCCGTGGTTTCTGCCAAGTATAGGGCAATGGTTTGATATGTTGGTGAATATTTGTGGAAGATCTCCGGAAAACTTCCAACACAATACCGGTAATGGTTTACAAGATGAAAAGTGGGGACAGGAAACGTTAGATAAATTAGAAGGACAGTTATCCAAAGTTGGTAAATCGTTACCGCAGTTTAACGTGAACTACAGACTTGGTTTCAGTTGCAGTTCTCAATATGATAAAGATAGAAGCTGGATGCTTCTCTGGCATATTGATGATCCCTTATATAAGTGGGAAAGGGTTTGCTTACAAGGATATAATAAGACTTCTGCATGGCATGTCCGGCCGTTTTTTGCATTTTAATCATTCCTTGATTAAAAATAGTCCTAATCTAAGTTTGAATTCATTATGAAAAAGTCCGGATAGCGCATTGATATTTTATGTAATTTCGTTTGTGTTCTCGAAATAGTGGAGTATCTTTGTTTTCATTTAAATATATTATGATTATGAAACTGAATACTTATCGCTTGTCTTCTTTGGAAGACCCTACTGATGAACAACTGCATGCTTTGATGGAACAAGTGGCTGTTGCGGCCCGTGAAAGTTCTCGCAAGGCAAAAAGAGAATTGGAGCGGAGAATGCAAGAGGTGAGAGAAAAATTGAAAGCATATAGAGCTAAAAATGTAAGTGATATATCCATGTGATGAACGAAAAAAAATCCGACACTTTGTATAGTAGCTGGTCCGAATGGTTCGGGTAAAACTTCTACGACAGTGCAACTGCTTCATAATGAATGGGCAGAAAATAGCCTTTACATTAATCCTGATAATATAGCGCAAGAACAATATGGTGATTGGAATTCTCCCGTTGCAGTATTGAAGGCAGCAGAATTGGCGACTAAAATGCGTTATGAGTGTTTAAGGAAAAGGCAAGATTTTGTATTTGAAACAGTCTTTTCCTCAGACGAAAAACTTGCATTTGTTGAAGAAGCAAAAAAAGCAGGATTTTTTATTCGCATTTTTTTTGTCTGTACAAATAATCCTGAGATAAATGTACGGCGTATTACACAGCGCTATTTGAATGGAGGGCATGAAGTTCCCATTTCCAAAATTATTTCCCGTTATTATAAATCGTTATTGAATATAGGCAAAGCAATATCCTTGGTTGATAGGGTATATGTCTACGATAATTCAATAGAAAATCAAATTCCTCGATTATTGTTCCGCACTGTAAACGGGACCCTCTTCAAACAATATGTAGAGGAAATCCCGCAGTGGGCACAGTTCCTTATCAAATAGAGAATGAAAAGAGTCTATACCAAAACTGGAGACAAAGGAACAACAGGTATTCATGGTGGCATGCGCGTGCCGAAAGACGATATCCGTATCGAGGCAAACGGATGTCTTGATGAATTGAATGCCGTGATTGGTATCGTGCGCTCCATGCTGGCGGCAAAAGATGCCTGGCAGGAGTTGCTGCATGCTGTCCAGCGGGAACTGATGGTGGTGATGAGCCATGTGGCCACTCCCTCGGGAGTGGTGAACCCTAATCCGCTTTCTGCCGCAGAGCTCACGCTGCGCTGTGAGCAGGAGATGGATGCCATGACCGTCCTGCTGACGGACAACGGCTACTTCCTTTTGCCTGGTGGCACTCCCATATCAGCCCAACTGCAGTTTGCCCGTACCGTGGCCCGCCGTGCCGAACGCCGTTTGTGGACACTCCATCGCCAAGACCCCGTGAACGAGGATATTCTGCGCTTCATCAACCGCCTTTCGGACTTGTTCTTCGTCATGGCCCGCATGGAGATGCAGCGGCAGGACTGGCCGGAGGAGAAATGGCAAGAGTTTGCCTACAAAAGGAAAAGACAGTAAGTACTTATCGCTAACCGCCGGGAAGCTGTTTTCAGCATAGGGGTTCTATTTGCTGTCCGAGCCTTAAATCATACAGACATGCCCGTACTTCCGCTTCGCTGCCGATATGCTTTCCTGCATCGTCGGACAGCTTCACGCATTCGCGCCATTCCTGGTTGACGTTCATCTTGCATTGCGTCAGTTTCATTACGATGTTGGAGGGCTTGAATCCGGTATCATTCGTCAGATTGGTGCCGATGCCGAAGGAGCAGCGGATTTTGCCCCTGCAATGCTCCTGGATGTCGAGTGCCTTGCCAAAGTCGAGCGCATTGCTGAAGACGATGGTTTTAGTGGTAGGGTCGATGCCCAGTTCGCGGTAGCGGGCAACAAGTTTGTCGGTGAAGTCGAATTCATCGCCGGAGTCGCAGCGTACACCGTCGAATAGCTTTGCCTGCTTGCGGCTCAGGTTACTTAGGAAGATGCCAGAGGTATAGGTATCGGACAGTGCGATGCCCAAGTCACCGTCGTACACGTTCACCCAGTTTTCCAAGGCCATGTAGTTGGCGTGTTTGTAGCCGAACTGTGCGCCGTGGAACATGAACCATTCATGCGGATGCGTCCCCATAGGCTTCATGCCGTATTTCATGGCGAAGTGGCAGTTGGAAGTCCCGGTACAGTATTCGGCGGCTTCCTTCAGACGGTCTATGACTTTGTCCTGTACCTCGAACGAGAAGCGTCTCCGGGTGCCGAACTCCGAAAATACAGCTGGTGTCGGTTGGAGAGTGCCACCTTTTCGGACAGTTTGCAGAGTATGCCGTCCATGTCGGCCACGTTTCCCAAAGAACGGTTCTTTATTTCGGATACGATGGAAAGCAGGGGGACTTCGTAAAGGGTGGCCTTGTACAGATAGTCCGTGATTTCAATGTTCAGGTGCCGGTCCTCGTCCAGATGGATGCTTACCTTCTCCGGCTGGAAGCGGAAGGAGGAGAGCCACTCCCAATAGACCCTCGGCAGGAAACGGCAGTGGCGGGTCATGTATTCCAGCTCTTCGGCAGTAAGTACGGTCTGTGCCAGGCTGTCCACCGCCTCTTGCAGTTCCTTCAGAAACGTGTCCGTATAGGCGGTGTCGTCTCTGTCCTTGAAGCTGAAAGTGCCCATGGCATAGGGAAACAATTTGATGTAGGCATACGAGGTGGTGAATTTGTAAAGGTCTGTATCGAGTATGGTATGAATCATGGCAAAATATTCTTTAGTTATGATGTTCGATTTTGGGGATGAAGATAGTGAAAATTTCTTATTTGACCAGCCTCTATCTGTTAACAACGGCATATTCCTATTAAACCATGTTATAAATGAGACCGTCATGGACAGAAATTTTGGATATTTCGGGGAAGTCCGTACATTTGCAATGTGTTTTTCATAGTATTAGATTTAAGGTTAACAAAAGATTGGCTGTCTGGGATAGATAGCCTTTTTTATGCCTTCACTTTTCCTTTTCCGTAGAGGTGGCGTGTAGTGCAGAGCGCCAAAGTTCCATAGACCAATACTTGTATCCACATCGTCAGCATCTGCGGCCATACGTCGGCCAGCGTTCCACCCATTGAATTCAGTTTTACAAAAGCAAGTACGGCAGGACCTGCCGGAAACAGATAGTGGGCTGTCTGCCAATACCACGGCATCAGCTCCAGCGGATAGGACACGCCCGAAAGGAAGATATAGCCCACAGAGAAGAAGGCTATCATCAGCAACGGCGCTTCGGAGTCTGTAAACCAGCGGGAGACGGCCAGGGCAAGGAAACTCGTGCCCAGCAGGAAGGGTATCATCATTGTGACGATGTCTCCTCCGCTGCCGATGTGTGGGATGCTGAACAGGTGCGGCAACAGTCCCAGCAGGAATAGGGAAAACACCACGTAGAGCATGAAGTATACGAAGGTCCTGCCTCCGACAATCCGTAATGTATCCTTCAATGAGTCGGCACGCATCAGCCGTATTCCTTTTCTTCGGGCTTCCGCTTCCTCGCCCGTCAGCATGGCAATCACCATCAGCATCGTCTGGAAGATGATGACAATTAGGACGGCGGGAATCAGATAGGAACCGTAGCCCTCTGTATAGTTGTAGAGCGCCGTGCCGGACACGCTGACGGGAGCGGACGAAGCCACTGCCAGCAGTCCTTGCGGAGGTAGGAATACGGTGCCCTCCATGCGGTGGGCATCGTTCACGGCAAGCATGACGCGCGCACTGGATTCTTGCAGTCCTTTGAAGTTGAGGAAAGCGTCCGTGGCGGCATAGAGCACGAAGACCGAAGTCTCGCCCCGTGCCACACGTGCCTCGAAGTCGGCAGGCAGGTAAAGGATGCCTGCCACGTCGCCCTGCTTCATCCATTGGCGGGCTTCGAGGATGTTGGGTGTCTGGCCGTAGACGGCGGTCTGGGGAGTGGCGTCGAGCAGTCGGATGTATTCGCGGCTGAGGGCGGAGTGGGAGAGGTCTACCACTGCGACGGGAGCCTTGCGCACCAGGTTGGGGGCGTACATGTAGTTGTAGAGCAGTCCGTAGAGGAAGATACCGCCTGCCAGCACGAGCAGGATGGCGGGATTGGTGGCGATGGCATGCCACTCGTGGCGGATGACAGAAGCTGTTGACAATGCGGTAGGTGGGCAAGGTGATGGGGAGGCGGAGATTTGCTTCTTCCCTTATCTCTTTTTTATCCACCATTTCAGCAATGGCAGTATCAGCAGTGCTGCCAATAGGAAGATGAAGAGTGTAGCTACCGACTGCCAGAAGTAGGCAAACCCTGCATCGAAGTAAATCATGGCTTGTGCCGCCTCCGTGAAGTGCCGCACGGGGAAGAGGTAGGAGGCCGCATGCACGGGCGCATACATGGCTGTAACGGGAAACGTGACTCCGGACAGCGTAGCCCCCAACGACCCCACCATGGATACTACACTGATGATATAGGCAATCTTGGGAAAGACAGAATAGATAAAGACCGCCAATGCCTGGGTAGCGATGATGAAGAGCACGGTCACTGCATTCATCAGCCACAGACTGCCAGCGAAGGGGATATGTAGCGGGCCGAACAGTACATAGTTTGCCAGGATACCGATGGACGAGAAGATGAGGGTATAGGGCAGCAGTTTCCCTGCTACGGCAGTGAGGATATTGCCTCGTGCCATCTCCAGCCATTCGCCGGCGCTGCCGAATTTCAGTTCGCTGCCTATGGAGTAGACGGTGGTGAGCAGGATGAGTATCTGGAACAGTACGAAAAAGAAAGGCTGGCTCAGGTAGATGGAGTAGTCCATGTCCGGATTGTAGAGGGGATGGTACTGGCTTCTACGGGGAGCAGAAAGGTCTGTATCTGTTCTCCGCTGACTCCCAGAGCTTCGGCCTGCATCACGATGGGCGAGAGCGCCACGGGGGCAAGCGTATTCTCGAACGCTGCCATCAGCTCGCTGCCTACCGAAAGAAGGGCATAGTGGTAATAATAGGTGAGCGTTGCGCCAGTTCCCGTCACCGCCTTCTGTTCGAAGCGGGGCGGGATGACGAGGTAGCCGTATATGTCCTTCTGTTGCAATGCCCGGCGGGCGTCGGCTTCGTCGGTGAAGTGCTCCGTCACACGGAAGGTGGGGGCGGCAGAGATGCGTCGGGAGATATTGCGCGAAGTGGCAGTGTTGTCCAGGTCGACGATACCCACGGGAATGTTCTCCATCTGTCCGTTTCCAAAGATGGTGGCCATGAAGAACAGACAGAGTAAGGGTAGCACGACGCAGACGCCGAGGTATAGACGGCGGGAGGTCATGCGGTGCCATTCGCGACGGATAACCATGCGAAGCGCTTTCATTGCGCAGCCAAATTCTTTATCTTTCATTTTTCATTCTTCATTTTTAAAAGTACGGACATCCCCGGTCTCAATCCCTCTACCTGCTGTGTGGGACGTGCGTGTATCTCGAACGTCTGCATGTCATAGCTGCCCGTCTGTTTGGTGGATTTCCAGGTGGCGAAGCTGCCCAGCGGACTGATGTAATAGATGCGGAATTCAATGTCCTTGCCGTCGATGGCGGGGACATCGGCACGGAAAGTGCCTCCCATCTTGAACTGCGGCATCAGGTCCTCGCGTATGTTCAGTACACGTGTGCATCGTCCATCACGACAAGGCTCATGATGGGAGTGCCGGGGGCCACCAGCTCTCCGCGTTTGGGGAAGATGGTGGCTATCTGGCCGTCTTCGGGAGCAGTCAGGCGGGAGTCGACGAGGAGGGAGGAGACTTCATCGACGGTGCTTCGCGCCGCTTCCACCAGGCTGCGGGCCGAGGCGCGGTCCTCGCTCTGCGCTCCGTCTACGGCCATCTGGTATTGCTCGTAGGCGGCACGTTCGGCGGCTTGGGCGGCTTTGTACATGGCTTCCACCTCGTCACGCCGCTGGGAGGTGACGACACTGTCCTTATAAAGCGTTACAATGCGCTGGTAAGTGGTCTTGGCGAGGGCAAGGTCGCTCTGCGTCTTGTTCCAGAGTTGCCGGGCGGTGGCCACAATCTGGCGGCGGGTACCGGCGTCTATCTTCTTGTTCTGCTCCTGGGCCACCTGCTCCAGGGCATTCACCTGGCGGTATTTGGCTTCGATGGTGGGGCTGTTGATGACGACAAGCGTATCGCCTGCCTTCACCCAGTCGCCCTCTTGTACGAGGAAGGAGTCCACACGTCCGGGTAGCTTTCCGCTGATACGTATTTCCGTTGCTTCCACTTGTCCTTGCAGGACCAGGGGCTGCCGGCTCATGAGTAACATGCCGGCAAGTGAAATGATGACCGTTGCAGCCAGGATAATGACGAATGCAATGCTGATGCTTTTATTATTGATTTTCATAAAGGGTAGGTTTTAATAAGTTGTCTCGAAATATTTCTCGAACCGTTCCGGCGTTCCGCAGATAGCCAGCAGGTTCATCAGTGCCACATCATATTCGTAGTAGGCTGCCAGACGCGCCACGCGGACGGTTGCCAGCATCGTTTCCGCATCTACGACCTCGGTACTGGTTGCCATGCCTTCGGCAAAGGATTTCTTGCGGATTCGCACCAGCTCTTCGCTCAGCTCGATGGTGGTATTCAAGGCGCGTACGTTGTCTTGTGCCTTTTGCAGTTGGGTGTAGAGCTTGTCGATGCCTACGCTCAGGTCTTCTTTGGCTTTTTCTTGTCCCAGGGCAAGGGTCTGCTGGGCTATCTTCGACTGGCGGATGCGCTTCTCACGCGCCAGTCCGTCGAACAGGTTCCAGGTGAAGCCCACGCCTACGATGGTGCGGGGGACGAGGTTGCTCTGTATGCCGTGGGCATAGAGGGTCTGCTTGCCGAATACGGCGATGTCCGGCAGGTAGTCGCTCTGGTCGATGCGGAGCTGCTGGCGGGCAATCTGTGACTGCAGTTGCAGTTGGTTCACGGTGTAGTTCTCCACCCGCATGGCTTGCAGGAACTCCTCTTTGGCGGGCAGTTGGTCGTTGATGAAAAGCTCCGAAGTAGGATGGATGCTGCATGTGTCTTGCAGGTTGAGCAGGGTGCGCAGGGCACTTTGCACGACGGAGGCCTCCTTCCGGGCAGCCTCCAGTGAACGGGCAGCTTCATCCATATTCACTTGGGCAAAGAGCCGGCCTGCCTTGTCTATCATGCCGGCAGCTTCCAGTTTAAGGGCATTCTGGTAATGGCGTTGCAGACTGTTGTAAGTCTCCTGCCGCACGCGTACTACCTCTTGCGCAAGTTTCAGCCCGAAGTAGCTTTCTGCCAGCAGGGTGCGTTGCGTGGCATCGGTCTGTCCCCGGTTTTCGCGGGCAATGTCTATCATGGTGTTGCCTATCTTCGAGGCCCGGATGCGCTTGCCGCCGGAGAATACGACCCATTCGGCGGTCAGGCCGACGGAAGTCAGGTTGCGTGGAGCCAGTGGAAAGGCAAGGGTATGGGAGCCTATCTGGTCGAGTATGCTGCTGATGAATTGGTCGTCCGGCACGATGTTGTGCACAAAGTCCTTTGCCGGGTCGGTGAACTGGGAAAGGGGCTGTTTTACCTCTATCTTTTCGGAAAGATGCACGAACGTACCGGCACCTTGCAGGGAGGGGTACCAGAGGGCATTCAGTTTGTCACGTTCCGCACGGGCGGCTTCAATTCCCTTGTCGGCTATTTTCAGGCTACGGTTGCCGTTTTGCATCTGCCTTAGGGCATCACCGAAGCTAAGGGGAAGGGAGGTTTGTGCGGCCACTCCACCGATGGCAAGCAGTACGCAGGCAGCAGCCGGAAAGAATCTCCGGCATAATAGATTATTCATAAGTTCGTTCGGTTTAGGGGTTCTTGTTTCTCTAAACAAGAGGAGGTGGGAATTGTTCAGTAGTCATCTTTTTGAATAGAACGTTACAAATATAACGAATAGTTTCCGAAGATATGGCTTATGAATGGGAGAGATATTCGGATTTGCACTATCTTTGCATTCGCTAAAATGGAATTTATGGAGAAACTTCATCCGATTATGTTTGCCGGGACGGGCAGTGATGTGGGGAAGAGCATCATTGCTGCCGCCTTCTGCCGCATCTTCAAGCAGGACGCTATCAGCCGCACCGTTCAAGGCACAAAATATGGCGCTCAATTCATTTGCCACTCCCGAAGGGCTGGAGATAGGCCGTGCCCAGCTGTGCAAGCAGAAGCGCCGGAGTGCCTTGCCACACGGACATGAATCCGCTACTGCTGAAACCACAGTCGGACCATACCTCGCAGGTTGTTCTTAACGGGCGTCCTATCGGCAACCGCAATGCTTATGAGTATTTCCGCAAGGAAGGACGCGACGAGCTGCGCCGGGAGGTTTGTGCTGCCTACGACCGCCTTGCCGCTCGCTATAATCCCGTTGTGCTGGAAGGCGCGGGAAGCATCTCCGAAATCAATCTGCGGGATACCGACCTTGTCAATCTGCCGATGGCCCTGCATGCCGGAGCCGATGTAATTCTTGTAGGCGACATTGACCGTGGCGGTGTGTTTGCCAGTGTCTATGGTTCGCTGATGTTGCTTCGTCCCCATGAGCGGGAACGCATTAAAGGAATTCTTATCAACAAGTTCCGGGGGGATATACGTCTCTTCGAGTCGGGCATTACGATGCTGGAGGAGCTTTGCGGCATTCCCGTTGTCGGGGTGGTGCCTTACTACCGTGATATCTACATTGAAGAAGAAGACTCCGTGGCGCTTGCCGCAAAGTCTGTCCGTGCCGAGAAGGGAAAGGTGAACATCGCCGTCATTCTGCTGCGCCACCTCAGTAACTTTACCGATTTTAATGTCCTGGAACGTGACCCGCGCGTACATCTCTTCTATACTAACAATGTGGATGAGCTGGCAAAGGCCGACGTCATCCTGCTGCCCGGCTCCAAGAGCACGCTTGATGACCTTTACGAATTGCGCCGTAACGGTGTGGCGGCTGCCATCACCCGTGCCCACCGTGAAGGTGCCACCGTGATGGGCATCTGCGGTGGCTATCAAATGATGGGGCAGGAGGTGCTCGATCCTAAGCATGTGGAAGGAGACATCGAACGCCTGCCCGGACTGGGACTGTTGCCCATCAGTACCCGCATGTCGGGAGAGAAGGTGACCCGCCAGGTGAAGTTCGGTCTGTGCAATCCCCATTCTCCATCTTCCACTCTCCGTTCTCCATTCATGCAGGGCTATGAAATCCATATGGGAGTGACCACCCCCGTGGAAGGCGCCCCCGATTCTCCCCTGAATCTTTTGGAGAACGGCTCTACCGACGGTTACTACGTGGACTCCACCTGCATGGGGACCTATATTCATGGCATTCTCGACAATCCGGAATTCATAGATTTCCTGCTTGCGCCTTTTGCAGACAAACTGTCCGGGAATGCCGGCGCTTTCGATTACCATACATTCAAAGAAGAACAATACGATAGGCTTGCCGAGCACGTGCGCCGCCACGTCAACCTGCCGCTTATCTACCAAATATTGACAAAGAACCATGATTGAAGGACACGGAGACGATTCCTATAAATACAGCCGTCCCATTACGGCAAACTTCAGCTCGAACGTTTACAACAGGGTAGACCTCTCTGCCTTGAAGGCGCATCTGTGTGCCCGGATTGACGGCATCGGCAACTATCCCGAACCGGAGCCTTACACGCTTGAGGCCTGCCTTGCCCGCCGCCACCGTCTTCCTGCCGAGGCAGTGTGCGTGACGAACGGAGCTACCGAAGCCATCTATCTTACCGCACAGACTTTCCGCGGGACAAACACCGCCATTGTGCAGCCCACTTTCAGTGAATATGCCGATGCCTGCCGCATGCACGGCCATCGGGTCACTTCCCTCTATCGGCTTCCTGCGGAGAGCGAGGGGTATCGCTTGTCGGAAGAGGTGCGCATGCTGTGGCTGTGCAATCCCAACAACCCTACCGGAACGGTCGTGGAGAAGGAATATCTGGCAACACTTATCAGTCATAATCCGCAGGTATGTTTCGTCATCGACCAGTCTTACGAGTTTTTCACCTTGCGTCCGCTTTTCTCTGCTGCCGAGGCGGCAGAGTTTCCCAACGTCTTGCTGCTGCACTCCATGACCAAGCGTTATGCCGTTCCCGGTCTGCGACTGGGATATGTCACCGGCGCCCCCCACCTGCTGCACCGTCTGCGTACTAACCGTATGCCCTGGTCGGTCAACCAGCTTGCCATTGAGGCAGGGCTCCATCTGCTGGAACATGATGTTCCCAATCCGCTGGATGTGGCGTCTTACTTGCAAGAGGCTGCCCGCCTGCGCAGTGCGCTCGAGGCATTGGGAGGACTGGAGGTATGGGCCACCGAAACCCATTTCATGCTGGTGTGCCTCCGTATGGGTAGGGCTTCCGCTTTGAAAGACTATCTGGCAGGGGAGCATGGCATCCTGATTCGGGACGCCTCCAACTTCGACGGACTGAATGAGCGCTTCTTCCGTATAGCCGCCCAGAGCCGGGAGGAGAATGACAGGCTTGTAAAAGCAATAGGACAATGGCTTGAGGAGGAATAACCGATGGAAGAAGATGTGCTTATACTTTTGGGTGTCGCCTTCAACTTGAACCTGCCGCTTCTCACTGCCTGGCTGCTCGACCATTGGCTGGGCGACCCGGCGTGGCTACCCCATCCGGTGGTCGCTTTCGGCAAAGCCATCTCTTTCTGTGAGCACCGGTTGAACCGGGGCGATTCGCGTTTCCTGAAAGGTGCGTTTGTGGCGGTGTCTCTTGTCTTGGGGGTATATGTCATTACGCTTTTGTTGCTCCGCTTGGCGGCACTCTTTTCTCCGGGTATGCTTCTGACGGTGCAAATATTGCTGATATTCTATTGCTTGGCGGGCACTACGCTGGTTCGCGAGGTGCGTATGGTGTTCAAGGCGGTGGACCGTTCCTTGGAGGAAGGGAGGATGCAAGTGGCACGTATCGTAGGGCGTGATACGTCTGCACTCTCGGCGCAGGAGGTGAGAACCGCGGCATTGGAGACTTTGGCAGAGAATTTGAGTGACGGGGTAGTTGCCCCCTTGTTCTGGTATCTGCTGTTGGGAGTTCCGGGCATGCTTGCCTATAAGATGGTGAACACGCTGGATTCCATGGTCGGCTACAAGAATGAACGCTATCGTCGGTTCGGCTGTTTTGCTGCCCGTTTGGATGATGTTGCCAATTATATTCCCGCCCGTCTGACAGCCTTTCTGATGGTACTGGTTTCCGGTCGCCTTTCCTTGTTTGCTTTTGTGGGCAGATATGGCAGCCAGCATGCCAGTCCCAATTCCGGTTATCCGGAAGCCGCCCTTGCCGGTATTTTGAATTGCCGTTTCGGGGGTCCGCACAACTATTTCGGCGAGGAGGTATGGAACCTTATATCGGTTCTAATGAACGGCCTCTGAAGACGGAAGATATGCGTGTGGCTGTCCGCATCAACCGGCGTGTGGAGTGGTGGATGGTGGTTGCCGTAATAGTGACATCGACCTTGGCTTCCTTTTGTTTTTAAAATGTTGTTATTTTAACTGATTCTTTGTCCGTTCCAAAAAGATATAATATCTTTGCAAGACCGCGTTGCATTAAAAATGTAACTTTTAAAGCAGACAAAGTCTTATAAATGAGGATAAAGCAACTATATATATTCCTTTTCTTTATTTGGTTCGGGAGCACAATAATTGCATCGACAACAGATAAAGCGGATTCTTGGACTAAAGAAAAGGAAAGTATAGTCCATGAGGTCATCTCCACTTTTCACAACAGCCTCGGTTTCGACTATCTGACCCGGGAGGAGTGTGACTCGCTGAATGCCGACGGCCTTTTGTCCCAATTGGATGAATCCCAGCGCTATTACACCTATTTCGAACTGGAAAGGATACTTATAAAATCCTCCCTTTTCCGTGGAGAAATCCGTATGCTATTGCCCAGAGCGACCAGATGTACTCCAAAGCCCGCGCGCTTGCTACCCCTTCGGCAATGCCCTTGCGCTGAATGCCATGGGAGAGGTGTACAGCTATACCGGCAGGCTCCGGGAAGCCGGTGCCGCTTATGAGGAGTCCTTGAGACTGCTGGATGGGATGGACGGGGAGGATGTGCATATCCGTATGCTACTGGTGGAACTGATAGATTATAACCTGCGCATACGGAATGTAAACGGTGCCTCGCGTTATCTTGCACGTCTGAACCTCTATCCGGAAGACCGGCTTTCTCCGCTGGAGCTGGTCATGCGTCACATCTCCAATGCTTCCTGCCAATTATTCAAGGGTGACTTGAAAGCTGCCAGCCATTGTCTGGTACAGATAGGCCAGCTTGAAGCGCAACTGATTCCGGAGATACGGCAATACCTTCTGATTATAGATGCCCGTTATCTGGTGGCCACCGGAGCGCATGAGGCAGCCTTGACCGCCTACAATGATTTCCTTCAAACCGAATATGCCCGGATAAACCATAACATCTACAAGGAAGCTCTGCTCGAAAAGGCGGATTTACTGGTGAAGATGGGAAATAAGGAAGAAGCCTACGGACAGTACGGCAAGGTCTTTTCGTATATCAAGACTTCGTTCGAGAAGAACTATCCCAAGGAGATAGACCGGCTCTGTACCCGTTTCCAGGCCGACCAACTGGCCTACCAGAACGAACGCGACCGCATTGTATCCATGCGTTTCTATCTGGCAGGCATCATTGTGTCCGTACTGTTTCTGATATTCCTCCTGGTGCTGGGCTGGAAGAAGATATTCCGTTTGAAGCGTTCCCAGATGCGGCAGGAGGCGATGAAGGAGAAAGCGGTGCAAGCCATACAACGGAAGAATATGTTTCTTTCGAACATGAGCCATGAGGTACGTACGCCGCTGAATGCCATTGTCGGATTCTCGGCGGTACTGACGGATGAGGACGAGTCGTTCGATGACGAATCGCGCCGGGAATTCTCCGAAATTATCAAGGTGAATTCCTTTCAGTTGCTGAAACTTATCAATGACATTCTGGATTTCTCGGATTTCGAGAATGACAATATAACCTTCAACATCCGCACGCATGATGCCGTGAAGTTGTGTAATGAGGTCGTGGAGACCGTGATGGCCTCGCGCAAGCTGGAGGTTGAAATACGTTTTGACACGGATTTGTCCGTCCTGATGCTGGATACGGACGATGCGCGCCTCCGCCAAGTCTTGATAAACCTGCTGGTGAATGCCGCCAAGTTTACGGAACAAGGCTCCATCGTGCTGGAACTGAAGATGGCTGATGCCGGTACGGCACTTTTCTCCGTGACGGATACCGGATGCGGCATTCCACCGGAGAAGCAGCACTTGATTTTTGAACGCTTTGAAAAGCTGAATGATTTTGTGCAGGGAAGCGGACTGGGCCTTTCCATCTGCCAACTGATTGTGAAATATATGAACGGCAAGCTGTGGGTGGACAGTGGGTACACCCGTGGCGCGCGTTTCTGTTTTACGCATCCTTTGAAGTATAATCCCGCATTACACGGAGGAACGGCGCAATGAAACGAATACTGATTCTCATCCATGTTTTGTTTTGCGGATATATCTGTCCGCTGCTGGCAGAAGACACGGGGGCTGCCCGGTATCAGGACAGCATCCTGAAGGTTGCCGATGCCCTGCCGGCCACCCTTGTCCGGCTGACGTATCTCCGTGACATGGCCTACAAGCACCAGTATGCTCCCTATAACATGACTTTTTCCACCCGTCTGTACGAGGAGGCGCGGCGGCAGAAGAACGCTTTCTATGAGAATATGGGCGCTTACTATCTGGCGGCATGTTATGACAAGAAACACGACCCGGACAGTCTGTCGTATTGGTGGATGTGCTGAAGGATTTTGTCTCCCAGGTAGGCACTTACGATTATTATCTGGAGCAGAAGGCTGCCATCAGCCGCGCCCTGGCTTCCAAGAGACAGATAGAGAAAGCGGTGTATGTGGCTAAGGAGACGTTGGAGGAATCAAAACTCCGCCATAGCAATAACGGGATGATAGCGGCGTATAACAGCTTGGGATGTGCCTACGGAGTGTCCAGCCGCCCGAATGAGGCACTGGACTCTTTCTTGGAGGCTTACCGGAATTTCTCTCCCCAGACAAAGACCAGCCTGAAGGTGGATATACTGTCGCGTATTGCCCAGGTATACGGCAATGGCGGTAAAGACAGCCTGAAGCTGCCCTATTTGCATGAAATGGACACGACGTTGCAGGCAGTCATTTCCAAAGAACCCGAGACACGGAAGAACTGGAGCAATTTCGAGATTGACTGCGAAGTGAAGTATATCCTGCACTACATGAACCAGAAGAACTTTACAGTGGCGCACGAGCATATCGAGAAAGTAAAGAAACTGCTTGAACCGCATGTAGATCCCGTCTTTTGGCTGAATGTCCAGTTGATACAGCTTCAATACTATGCCAAGACCGATGAGTATGACAAAAGCATCGCATTGATAGACGAGGTGACCCCTACGGTACTGAACAACTACGTCTCCACCTTTGCCACTTTGATAAACTACAAGGCGAGTACGCAATATGACAAGGGGGACATTGACGGGGCCATCGAGACCCGGCGCTACCTCATACGCAAGCAGGATTCGCTGAACAATGCCTTCTCGGCCAACCAGTTGAAGCAGGTGAAGGAGATTTACCACATTGACGAGCTGTTGTTGGAGAAGCAGAAGATTCAGGACATGAATTACCGTATAGGATTTATACTCCTGGGCGTCTGTCTGCTGCTGATGCTGCTTTTCTATCTGTATACGCGCTATGTCTCCGGAAAGATTGCTGTCGTAGAGAAGAAGACGGCTGAAGCCGCTTTGCAGGCAGAGACGGACAACATCGCGAAGGAACGTCTGAAATCGGAAATCAGCCATGATATACGTACTCCGCTGAATGTGGTGGTGGCTTTGCCGAATTGCTGACCGGGAAAGAGGAGCTGGATAAGGAGACTAAGAGGGAATACGGGCAGATGATTCAGACCAATGCGGAAAGTCTGCTGAATTATGTCAACAGCATTCTGGAATTGTCCCGCTTGGAGTCCGGCAAGATTCAGTATGAGGACGAGGAGTGTGACATTATTCAGTTGTGCAGTGAGGTGCTGGATAAAATGAACGACCGTGAGGAGAGCACTGTGTCTGTCAGCCTGCAGACCGACCTCAAGGAACAGTTTGCGAGGACGGACCGGAGGTGGTTCGATACATTGCTTGTCAGCATGCTGACTCCGTCAGAGAATGACACTGCCCGTTATGAGGCGATTATCCGCATCAGACGCGACCGGAGTAAACCGCTCCTTTATTTCGACGTGGTCAACACCCCGTTTGCAAAGGTACATTTTGAGAATAAAACGAGCTTGATTCGCCATGAAATCAATGCCCATTTTATTCATTATTTTGGAGGTATCTACAAGGTGCAAACCGAAGCGGAGGAAGGCCCTACTATTTCGTTCACTATTCCTTGTCGAGATTGATGCGGACGATGCCGCCGTAGGGCGTCAATGCGTCGAAGGCTTCTTCGGCTTTGAGGATTCCGGCATAGAGTTGCGCGCAGATTAATACGCTCCGTGTGCGAAGATGGCAACGCGTGTATAGGGCTTCTTCTTTAATTCGTCCAAAAACTGGCTGACACGCCGGTATTGCATGGTAAAAGATTCTCCACCGGTAGCTGCCACGTTCATGTAGTCGGCATACCATTCCTGCAAGCGTGGGTCTTCATTCTGCTCGAACGGCTTCATCTCCCAGTCGCCAAAATTGATTTCCATAATCCGTTTGTCCCGTTCTGCATCGGGATAGCCGCAATAGGTGGCGAGGCGCACGCAGCGGGTTAGGGGACTGGTGTAGACGTGGTCGAACGGAAGGTATGCCTTCAGGTTTTCTGCCGTCACGGCGGCTTCCGTTTCAAACGTGGGTTTCAGGGGAACATCGGTCTGACCGTAGCACATCCCCGGAGGAACATCTACCGAAGTGTGTCGAATGAGTATTACTTCCATCTTTAATTTTCAGTTGTTAATTTATAATTAGAATAAGGCTTCCCAAGTAGAAGGACAGTTCGCATAGCAGGAAAGTGGCCCCGCAGCAGTCACCCGTATATCCTTGTAGGCGCCGCTTCATCAATCGGTAGAGCAGGAAGAAGGTGAGCAGGGGGAAGAGGGTGGCAATCCACAGTTTTATAGGCAGCAGCAGTACGAAAGGAAGCAGGCCGCAAAGAAATCCGGCCAGTAACTCGTGCCAGCTCATGCGGTTGTAGACGGTCTTGCTTTTGCTGTCTTCCTCTTTCCGGGCATAGGGCAGGTAGTTGACAATCTGGGAGGCACAGAACTTGGACCAGCAGTCACCGCTGAGCACAAGGATGCAGAGAAGTCCCAGTGGCAGGTGATGAAGTTGGAGCAACAGCAGGAAATAGCATATCAATCCGATGACACCGTAGCTTCCGATGTGGGAGTCCTTCATGATGGCTAGAGTCCGTTCTCGGGTGGTGCCGCCGCCAAAGCCGTCGAAAAAGTCTGCCAGTCCGTCTTCGTGCAGGCAACCGGTGACAAGCAGGCGTGCGATGAGGCAAGAATCCATGCCAGTGACACCGGCATAATCTGTCCGGCAAGCCACAGCACTGCCGCCATCACGCCTCCCGTCAGCCAGCCTACAAACGGCCAATAGGGAACCACATGCTTGAAACACTCTGCCGGTACTTCCTTGATTTTCCAGAAGGCAGTCGGGTGAGCATTATGAATGCAGCCAAGACATTGTTCATGTTAAAAGTATTTAGTGATGGAGGCATGTGCAAAGTTATCCATTTCATTGAGCATCCGCACGGCCGAGTCGACAATGGGATATGCACAGATGGCCCCTGTTCCTTCTCCCAAACGCAGCCCCAGATTCAGCAGCGGACGGGCATGCAGGGCGTCGAGCACCAGTTTGTGGCCCGACTCGTCTCCGCAGTGTCCGAAGATGGCGTAATCCGTCACTTCCGGGTAGAGCCTGGCGGCGGCAAGCAGGCAGTTGGTCATGATGAATCCGTCAACAAGGATAATCATCTTCAGCTCGGCAGCTTGCAGCATGGCGCCTATGGCCATTACCATTTCCAGTCCACCAAAGTAGCGGATGATGTCCCGGGGAGAGCCGTCGCCTTTGTAATTCTCCATAGACTGTTTCAGCACTTCGTATTTGTGGCGGATGCCCGCGCTGTCGAGTCCGCTGCCTGCGCCGACACATTGTTCCAGAGGAATACCGGTAAAGCAGGTCATCCACAGGGAGGATGAAGAGGTGTTTCCGATACCCATTTCACCGAAGCTGAGGACATTGCTGCCTTCTTCATGGCATTGGCGCACCACCTCGGCACCCCGTTCCAGGCACATCTCCATTTCCTCTTCCGTCATGGCTGCCTCGTGCAGATAACTCCGGGTACTTTTGCGCACTTTCATATTGATGATGCCTTTCTCGTAGGGGAGGTCGTAGTCTACTCCTGCATCTACTATTTTCAGGGTAAAGCCGTGCTGCCGGCAGAGGAAATTGACGCCTGCCCCTCCATGAAGGAAGTTGCTGATTTGCTGCCAGGTGATTTCCTTTGGAGACAGACTGACACCTTCTTCTACAATGCCGTGGTCGGCGGCGAAGATAATGTTTTGCGGATGTTTCAAGGTGGGGGATAATGTCTGTTGTATGAGTCCGATTTGGAGTGCCAGTTCTTCTAAAATGCCCAATGAGCCTTTGGGTTTGGTCAGGTTGTTGATTTTGTCAATCAATGTGGGACGGATTGACTCGTCCGGACGGGTGATATGAAATGTTTTCATCAGTCTGTTGAATTTTAATTGTTTGTTGTTTTATGAATGAGTGTTTTTTACGGTAAGTGGGATGCCGGATACCATCAGTATCACTTCGTCGGCACGGGCGGCTACATATTGGTTCATCCAGCCTTGCATGTCCGTGAACTTTCGTTGCAGTTCGTTCTCGGAAGTTCCTCCCATACCTATTTCATTGGTTACAAAGATGAAGGTTGCGTCTTGTGCCGTGAAGCGGTCGAACTCTGCCTTTACTGCGGCAAGTGCCCGGTCGGTATCTGAATGCAGGTCGAAGAAAAAGTTGGTACACCATAAGGTGATGCAGTCTATCAGGACGATCCGTCCCTCCAGCCGGTGGCGGCTGAGTTCTTTCTGCTCTTCGATGTTTGTCCATTCCGGTCCCCGGCGTTCCTGATGCCGGATTACCCTCTGGCGGAATTCTTCGTCCCAAATGCGTGCTGTGGCAAGATAAACGGGAGTGGGAGAGAGCTCGAGTGCCAGCTTTTCCGCATAGGTGCTTTTGCCGGAACGTGCTCCTCCGGTGATGAGTATGATTCGTTTCATTGGTATTTAGTCTGTATTTTGAAAGAATATCTTTGTTTTCCCGAGCAAAAATAAGAAATATTTGACGAAACGTTTGTTTTTTTAGGAAGGAATTTATTAACTTTGCCACCGTTTTTAAGGCATGACCTTGGAAATGTTTATGCGGCAGTAGCTCAGTTGGTAGAGCATCAGCTTCCCAAGCTGAGGGTCACGAGTTCGAGTCTCGCTTGCCGCTCTTTATAAAAGGCTGAATACTTAGTTATTCAGTCTTTTTCTTTTTTAAGAACATTCATTCTCAGGTATTAATAATTCTTCTAAACTATTTTTTAAGCTGCACTTATATTGTTTTTCCCCTTTTTCTGTTTTTCTTATTGTTTGTTCGCATATGTAATATAGCCGAAATATATATTACATCGTGAATAGTAAATTTGCAAAAATGCAACACTTTAAAAGTTAATAAATATAAAAGAAGTGATAATATATTCTTTATATGTTGCTTTTATTAAAAATTATCCATTTATTTGTCTGACAAATAATACTAATAGGACTAATAATAACACGATTTAATATATGGAAAACTTAAAAATTGATGGGCAGTCGATTACTTTGGTAGACAAGTGGAAGACAAGTTATTGAATTATTTCAGAAGTCAGGACTTGAAAGTGGGTGATTCTATCCCTAACGAAATTGAGTTGTCGTCAGCGTTGGGGGTAGCTCGTAGTGTTCTTCGGGAAGCTCTTAGCCGTCTGAAAATGATGGGAATGATTGAAAGCCGTACACGTCGTGGAATGATATTAACTGAGCCTTTCATCTTAGGGGGAATGAAGAGAGTGGTTGATCCCCGTATTATGAGCCAGGAATCACTTCTCGATCTTTTGGGATTCAGGGTTGCTTTGGAGATAGGAATCAGTAGTGACATATTTCATAATATTAAAGAGCAGGATATTATGGAACTGGAAGAGATTGTTAATGCAGGCGTTGCATTGGGGAACAACGAATATGCCAATCTCAGCGAATATACTTTCCATTCAAAACTATACGAAATAACGGGGAATAAGACGATTGTACAGTTCCAAAGCATCATTCATCCGGTTATGAACTTTGTAAAAACCAATTTGAGGGAACGGGTGGAAGCTATAAATATAGAACTGGAGAAAAAGGGAAAGATTGTAACTCACACCGATTTATTGAACTTTATCAAGAATAAGGATGAAATGGGCTACAGAAATGCTATCGAGCAACACTTTTATGTCTATAAGAAGCTGATTTATGATAGGGCAGTGTTAGGAGAACAGAATAAGGGTCAATCACAATAAAAATATGACAAATGACACGGATTGTAAATAATTGTGTTGCATTGGTATGCCTTTGTTTGTTTTGGGGGCAAAGCCTGAGAGCTGCAGATGCTTCTCATTCTGAGCAGATAAAGTGGGGCAACGAGAGTGTTTTTAATGAGGAACACAACACTTTGGGACTCTTTTCCGGAGTACTTGGCGGACAAATTGTATTGGCAGGCGGCACTTCCGACGATTATAGCCGATGGGGAAGAAATGCGGTATGCCTTTCTGAAAATGCCGGATTCGCTTTGTATGAAGATGTGTTGTCCAAGCCGTTGGCTTATGGCGCTTCCATAACACTCTCTGACGGTATCTTGTGTATTGGAGGGCGTGATTCTTCCCAATGCTACGAAGATGTATTTTTTGTCACAATGCAGCAGGGCAAACTGAATGTTTCGGAAGATTGGCCGCCACTTCCTTTTCCGTTGTCTAACGCGGCAGGAGCACTACTGGACAATAAGGTATATTTGTTTGGAGGCAGGAAGTCGGTAAGTCCGTCCAGGTTATCGGATTCTTTTTTTGTGCTGGACTTGTCGAACAAGTCCAGAGGATGGAAAGAACTACCGGGCTATCCGGGATGCGTCCGGGAAGATGCAATTCTCGTGGTACAGAACAACGGCGTTTCCCCTTGTCTGTATTTATTGGGCGGACAGACGGAAACGGAAGAAGGGTTGTCTTCTTGCTTGACTGATGGATATGTCTATAACCCCAATTGGGTAAATGGAGTTCATTAGGTTCGGATTTTCCGAAAGGAATATGTGCTGCTGTCGCCAGCGGAGCCAACCATATACTTCTTTTTCAGAAAGAGCCGGAAGATACACAGCATCTTAAAAAAGAGAATGCTTTATGGAAATACCATACAATTACGCAGACTCTTGTCAAGTCTGAATGTATTCCAGGTACCTATGACACCATGCAAGTCTTGCAAAGAAACCGTTCCTTCGTTATACTCGGTAGCAATGCCAGTTCCGGAACGAATAGACTGTACAGCCTTCAAGGGGATATTGTTCCTTTGGAAAAGGGGTTGGGACTTGTCAATATCCTTGTGATTATCGGTTATTTTGCCGTATTGGCCGGAATTGGAATTTACTTTTCACGGCGCCAGAAAAGTACGAATGACTATTTCAAGGGTGGAGGACGCATTCCGTGGTGGGCTGCCGGGCTGAGTCTTTTCGGAACCGCGTTGAGTGCCATCACCTTCATGCTATACCCTCCAAGCATATGCCACGAACTGGAGTTATGTGTTGTTCAATACCGGTATTGTGTTTGTTGCCCCCGTTATTGTTTATGTCTTTATTCCTTTTTTCCGGAGATTGAATATAACGACTGCCTATGAATATCTGGAGATACGTTTCAATGTCTTTATCCGGGTTATTTGCAGTCTGGCCTTTATTATTTTCCAGGTAGGGCGTATGGGCGTTGTGCTTTTTCTGCCTCCATTGCTTTGAATGTGGTGACTGGATTGGATATATTCCTATGTATCGGTATTATGGGAGTCTGTAGTATTCTATATACAATGATAGGGGGAATAGAGGCGGTTGTATGGACAGATGCCATTCAAGTAATTATACTGTTGGGAGGAGCGATATTTGCAGTGATATACATCTCGTGTTCTCTTCCCGGTGGATTGGGTGAAACGATTGATATTGCCGTGGCAAACGGTAAGTTCGATTTGGGAGCGACGAACTTTGACTTGAAGGATGCTACGATGTGGACTGTCATTATTGCCGCATGTTTTACCCATCTTACCACCTATGGGACGGACCAAAGTATGGTGCAGCGCTATCTCACTACCTCTTCGATGAAAGAGGCACGGAAGAGTGTATGGACCAATGCGATACTGACTGTTCCCGCCACACTGATTTTCTTCTTTATAGGCACTGCGCTTTATGCCTATTACAAGGTGTATCCTGAGAATCTGAGTATCAGTATTCCTAACGGCGATGCTATTTTTCCGTGGTATATTTTTACCCAATTGCCGGTCGGTATTGTAGGGTTGTTGATTTCGGGCATCTTCGCTGCGGCAATGTCCACTTTGAGCGGCAGTATGAATTCGGCAGCCACAGCTTATATAGTAGACATTTATTCACGTTTCTTTCATAAGGGAGAGGGTGGCAATGAATTGCATGCGGCACGTATGGCAACTTGTGTGATAGGAATCATTAGTCTATCTTTTGCTTTTCTTATGGCAACATGGAATATCGCTTCATTGTGGGACGAATTCAACAAGATACTCGGGCTCATATTGGGCAGTATGGGAGGACTGTTCATGTTGGGCATGCTTACCAAACGCGCCAATTCCGGAGGAGCAATCATGGGTATAGTCGCAAGTATCATCGTACAATTGTTTGTTGCCAGATTCCAGACGTTCCATTTGCTTTTGTACACGGCATCCGGCTTTATCTCATGTTTTGTCATAGGTTATCTGGCAAGCTTGTTCTTTAAGAAAAAATAGGTTTGAACCTATCATTAATTATAATATAATTTTATTTATGAACAAACGACTTTTAACAGGATTAATCGCTGCACCATTTACGCCAATGCACGAAGATGGTTCCTTAAATTTGCAGGTGATCGGGCCGTATGCAGAGTTTCTGATGCAAAAGAAATGTGTGACGGGAGTGTTTATTTGTGGCACGACGGGAGAATCCGTTTCTCTGACAACAGAAGAACGAAAGGCTGTTGCGGAAAAATGGATGGAGGCAGTCAAGGGAAAACTGAAAGTGATAGTGCATGTAGGTGGCATGTCGCAGGTTCAGTGTGCCGAGCTGGCAGCCCATGCGCAGGCTATTGGAGCTGATATGATAGCAGCCATGGCGCCCTGCTTTTTCAAGCCCGGTTCTGTGGAAGAGCTGATAGGTTTTTTCAAGCCGATAGCTGCATCGGCTTCCCGCTTGCCGTTTTATTACTATAACATGCCGTCCATAACCGGGGTTTCCTTGCCGGTACACAAGTTCCTTATAGAGGGCAAGAAGCAAATTCCCAATCTGGTGGGAGTCAAGTTTACTCATAACAACCTGATGGAGATGCAGCAGTGCATTCATGCGGACGGTGGGGCGTTCGAAGTCTTGCACGGTTTTGATGAGATACTGATTACCGGATTGTCGGTTGGAGCTAAGGCTGCCGTAGGCAGTACCTACAACTATGTTCCGGGTATATACAAAGCTGTGATGGAAGCCATGGAAAAGGGAGACCTTGAAACAGCCCGTGAAATGCAATGGAAATCTGTTGAAATCATTGATGTGCTGATAAAGCATGGGGGAGGAGTCAGAGCTGGTAAGATATTCATGAAACTGGCAGGAATAGACTGTGGACCATGTCGATTGCCGATAGCTCCTTGTTCTGAAGAAGAGCTGGAGGAGACAAGAAACGAATTGAAAAATACGGAATTCTTCAAATACATTAATTAACTAAAAACGATTGCCTATGGAGATATTGCAACAATACATCCAATGAAAAAGTTCATTGGCCAACTTAAGTTTGACCCCCGAAAGGGAGGGGAAACGAGTATTGGCACTTCCCGTTTCCCCTTAAATAAATTACTGAAACAATTTATTATGCGAATCAGTAGTTGAAATCACTAGCTGATTCAGTTAGTTAAATTGTTATTATTCAATTAATTATCTCATTTATTTATTTCTTAATCTCCTTGAAAATCAGTATATTAGAAGAATAAAACCA
>ENA-OQCX01000243-OQCX01000243.1-human-gut-metagenome-genome-assembly--contig:-NODE-243-length-28978-cov-1.964681_pt1 | contig 28978 bp, 40 predicted proteins | sample MGYA00242762_ERZ504587 | MGnify/ENA primary metagenome ERZ504587 (study PRJEB26092, sample SAMD00036337) | human gut metagenome | host: Homo sapiens | study: EMG produced TPA metagenomics assembly of...
GGACTTTTCCGGCAGGAATATAGGACGATATAGCGGAGGTAGAGGGTTCCTCCCCTGCGTTTGGCCGTTTCCTTTAGCAACGTGGAATAGGTTTCCGGGCAGTAGACGAGGCGGCCGTTATCACAGGAGATGGTATAGGATTGGAGGCTCTCCCCACGGATGCCGAGCGCGCTGCGCTGCTGTTTGAGCGTGGATGAGTCGGCGGGTATGACGCTGGTATCTTCATCAAGCCAGCTTCCCCACATGGCATCTGAAACTCAATATTGGGCTCCAATTCGGTGGCGCTCTCTGGCACAGCTGTGTTGCCGGCGGCAAAGAGGCGGAGCTCCGCGCTCTCAATGATCTGGGGCTGGCGCTCATGAGGCTTCCCCCAAAAATAATAGAGCGTTCCGCAGGCAACCAATAGCACTGTAGCCAGCACTGCGGCAAGGGCCCGCTTGCCGCCAATATGGCGGGGCGCCGATGCGGGCGCTCAGTGAGAATGGTATTCAGTATATTTTTTCGGTCAGGTAGATGCTGATTCATCGCCTGACGGAATAAATCTCTTCGCTTCATGCAGCGCCTCATCCTCCTGCCATTGGAATGTTTCTTTTAATTGCTTAAGCGTGCGGTACAGACGGCTTTTGACCGTGTTTTCATTGAGATGGAGAGCCTGTGCAATCTCACGAAGGCCCAGATCCTGCGAAAAATAGAGGATAAAAATGCGGAAGGTCAACGGATCGCCATGGGAGAGGAACGCCCAAATTTCATCGCAGAGGACTTGGTCATCTGGATCCGACTCCACATCCAGCAGCTCGCGTTCGATGGCTTCGAAGGATTCCTCCTCATCGTGCGGAGAAAAAACGGGAAGCAGTTTCTCAGCATGCTGGCTGCGCCATAATGATGATAAAGCTCATTACGGGCGATGCGCATGACATAATGCTGTGGATCACGCACGGGTTCTCCTGACCGGCGCAGACGCTGATAAAGGGCCAGGTAGGTGTTTTGCACCAGATCGCCAATGTCCGACGGGGCTGCACAGCGCAGATGATATAGCGCAGCACGGAATCATAGGTTTCTTCATACAGCTTTGTAAATGCGGCATCCAGCGATTCTTGTTTCAACTTCCTCACCCTTTTCCCCCTGCGGACGGGCCGCTTTACAATGGCTCTCTATTCTAGTAGAGTGGTGCAAGGGGCAAAAAGTTGCCCCTTGTTTTATGTTTTGTTTCTGAGCTGTGATTCCACGGATTGAAACGAACGCTTTTTGGAAGCGCATTTTCAGCAGTCTATCCGCCAATTATATTGCTACAGTACTTATACGGCTTTGTATTCCGAGTTATGCAAAAAAACCATGCGCCAATATAGAAGGGGGGACTGTTGCAAAATGAAATATTTTGCAACAGTCCTCCTAAAAAACATTTTGAAAGCACGCTTTTTCCATTTCTGCGCATCCTTCTGCATAATGCAACGCGCCCCCCACGCATAAACCGCTTGCGGGCCTATGCAAAAGGGTTCGGATTTCACGTTAAAAAACAAAACTGCATTTTTTCAGCCTTTGCGGAACCTTTCTATTCTATATGCTGGTCTCTGCGGAAAATCTGTTTTTGTTTTTTAGGTGCAGCCCCCGTGTTCCAATATACTGTTTACCCCTGGTTTTCGCTCCTAATCACGGTTTTGAAGCCTGTAAAACAAGCGCTTCCGCCTCCTGAATACCCAGCCCAACCTCACTGGGGTGATGGGCGTCTGATGCGGTTTGAATGCGTACGCCGATGCGCTTCATTTCTTGCAGCAGGGGCGGTTCCATCCCTAGCCGCGCTCCATGCCTGCGGAAAATTCCACTGTTTTGCTCGGCATACATCCCGCTTTGCGCTAATGCAGCAGCCAGCCGCTTATAATAAGGCTCCAGCGAACAGGAGGGGAGATGGCCAAAAAGCTTGAGCTGTCTGGATGGGCGAGGCCATCAAACACGCCGCAGGAGGCCAGTTGAATGCTCAGCTCAAAAAAGCGGCGGTACAATTCGTCGATCTCTATGCCCTTCCATAGCTCCGGCTTGTGATCGAAGGCAAACGCATCAATAAAATGGATACTGCCAACCAAAAAATCTAGCCCTAAATTTTTCGTACGGCTTTCCACAAAAGCTTCGCAGCCGGGGAAATAGCAAACTTCTAGTCCGAATTGAATTGGCAGTGGCCACTGTGCCCGGCGAAACTTCATTGGCGAGGTGCAGAAATTCATCCAGATCGCGCTTTCCACCTTGCGGCCCAACCATGCGTCAATTAAAATCATTTGCATGCAAACCGGCTTGTACATGGGTAAAAATTCTGGGAAGAGGTAACTGTGCTCCAGCAGGTGGATTTCCGAAAGGCCTCTTTGAAGAGCATAGCCAACATATTTTTTCACCCAGGCGAGGGTATAGGGCCCGGTTTCCAGATGAATGTGGCAATCAAGCATAGCGGAATTCTCTCCTCAGGGCATTTTCTCCGGCGGGATCAACTGCGCGCCGCCTGAAGCAATTCTTCATAGATTTTTTCTTTTTTCACACGGCCGGCGGCGGAGAGGGAGAGATGGTCAAAGTGCAAAAATTCCTCCGCCAGCGTACGCACTTCTTCCAACGTGACCGCGCGCACGCGCTCCATAATTTCATCCGCGCTTTTCACTTCGTTATAAAGCAGCTCGCCGCGGCCCATCTGGGCGGCGCGGGACTGTGTTGACTCCATATTCATAATGAGCCCTGAGAGATATTGCTCCTTGGCACGGGCAAGTTCTCGCTGCGTGAGCGACGCGGCAAAACCGTCGATAATACGGAAAACCTCCCGCAGCGCCTTTTTTTCATTGCGCGGTGAAAGCGCCATATCAACGCCGAGGATTCCCGCCTCGAGGTAGGAGGCGGAGAAGGATTCGATTTCATAGACGAGCCCCAGCTCTTCCCGAATGCGCTGATACAACCGGGAGGAGGAAGAGGTGCCGAGCACCGACATGAGCAGGCGCATGGCAAAACGACGGTCATCCTGCGCGCCGATTCCGGGCATCGCAAGCGCGAGCTGCGTTTGTTCAAAATCCTTTTTACGAAGCGTCAGGCACTTACGGTATTGTGCGGGGCTGGCCTGCACCGGATTGCCGCTATTGGTCATAGGGCCAAAAATTTTTCACACAGCCGCACGATCTCTTCCCGGTCAAAACGTCCACACACAGCGGCCACCATACGCTCCGACGTATAATAGCGGCGCATATGCGCGCGAAGGTCATCCACTGTTAGGGAGGAAACGGTTTTTCGCTCTCCCAAGATGTTGGAGCCGAGCATATCCCCTTGCCAAACACCGGCATAGAGATTATCCGCGCAAAGATCCTCCGGGCTATCTTCATACATATGTAGCTCTTCGAGGATGACACCACGCTCTGTTTGCAAATCTTTCTCCAAAAGGGCGGGTTGTGTGAGCATATCGCAGAGGATATCAAAGGCGGTGCCGACATGCCGGTCGAGTGCCCGCGCATAAAAGCAGGTGTATTCTTTTGTGGTGTAGGCGTTAAGCGCGCCGCCGATTTCATCCATCTGCTCAGCAATGGCTAAAGCAGACCGGCGGGCTGTGCCCTTAAAAAGCATATGCTCAATAAAATGGGAAACGCCTGCGGTTTGCGGCGTTTCATAGCGGGAACCGCTCCCGACCCAAATGCCCATGGTGGCGCTTCGCGCCCAATCGACGGGTTCCAGGATTATGCGAAAGCCGTTTGGCAAAGTAATTTTTTCCATATCAATCTACCATACCTTTCTGGATCGCCCAATATCAAAGCAGACCCGGCCAGGTGCAGAGTTGCAGAGCAGATTCTGAAATCTTCCGTTATGCACAGGTTTGCAGTTGGATTTTGGCCCTCTAAATTTGAAAGACAACTCTTTCATGGAATATGCCGATCAGGCAGATTCCCTTTCGTTATGAATTGGGGACAGGTTGCCTTTTGTTACGAGGCAAGGCAAGAAACAAAACAAGGCTAACCGCAAGCACATAGAAGCAGGGGGTACGCACCGTTGCATGAGAGCAGTCAGCTAATGGCTATTACTTTATATTATACATAATTTCGAACAAAAATCAAGTTGTCAGCCTGCTGGTAACAGTCGAATTGACGAAACTTTCCAATCGATATGGGCGCTATATAAAATTGTTATCAATTTGTTTTCAATTGAAAAGCAATTATGCTTTGCTTTTTTCATACAAATCTGATACACTAATAGCCGTTATCTGAAAGAAACAGGAAGGGAGGTTTTTATGCTGAAAAGCACAAATAAGCATGTGGGAATTTTTTCTTTTATTGGAAATAATATTTTGATGTTTATTTTTACATTGGCGTTTGGTGCACTGATTACCTCGCGCGGAATTGATCTGTCGGCCGTAACGCCGGCGAAGATTTTTTTCTCCGCAATGTACATAGGCCTGGTGTTTGTCGTATCCAGTGTGTGCGGTTATCACAATAATCGCGGCGGGCTGATTGCGCTGCTGCTGGTGTCGCTGTATCCAATCGTCGGAACGATTGGCTCCACGATGGCGGCGCAGGCGGGTGTGAGCTTGTCCGGGGCGGCAGTGCCGTTTTATTTTGTGTTCCTCCTAGGAAGCACGCCTTTAATGCCGGTGATGGCGGCGGCCAACCTGACACGCCTGTATGGGGTTGAATTGCTGGCGGTGTTTATTGCGCAAAGCATTTTAATTGTGGCGGTATGGTTTGCAGCAAGGGCATGGCGCAGGATGAAAAAAAAAGTTAGGTATTGATGAAAAAGCCGATAATGCAGTTAAGGTTCATGAAGAATTTCGTTGCCGCCGGTAGGAATACCGGCGGATTTTTTTGTTGGCGGCAAGTGATTTAAGCGGGCCGGGTGATGCATCACCGGCCCGCTTTGTTGCAGGCGTCGCTTTACGCGCCCTGTTCAGATGGGTGGTCGAACTGGCTGTTGTAAAGCTTCGCATAAAATCCGCCCTTTGCCATTAGGCTATCGTGCGTGCCCTGCTCCACAATGTCGCCACCCTGCATGCAGAGGATGAGATCCGCATCGCGGATGGTGGAGAGCCGGTGCGCAATGATGAAGCTTGTGCGCCCTTCCATCAGGTGGTCCATCGCCTTTTGAATGAGCAGCTCTGTACGGGTATCGACGGAGCTGGTGGCCTCGTCAAGGATCAGCACTTTCGGGTTGGAGAGGATGGCGCGCGCGATGGTTAGAAGCTGCTTTTGGCCTTGTGAGACGTTGCTCGCCTCCTCATTGAGTACCATGTCATAGCCGCCGGGCAGCGTTTTGACAAAATGATGGACTTGAGCCGCTTTCGCAGCCGCAATGACTTCTTCATCGGTTGCGTTGAGGTTGCCGTATCGGATGTTATCTTTAATCGTGCCGTTATAGAGCCACGTATCCTGTAGCACCATGCCGAATATGGAGCGCAGCTCGTTGCGTGTAAAATTGCGGATATCATATCCGTCAATGAGGATCGCACCTTCATTGACATCGTAGAAACGCATGAGGAGCTTCACCATCGTTGTTTTACCGGCGCCTGTCGGGCCGACAATGGCCACCTTCTGGCCGGGCTGGATATTGGCGCTGAAGTCATGGATGATGATCTTATCCGGCGAATAGCCGAATTTGACATGGGCAAACTGGACGCTGCCCTGGATGTGAACGAGGCTGTCGGTATCCGGCGTATCGTCATCCGGGTTAATGTGCACTACCGCTTGCTCCTCGCTTTCCTCCGGCTCCGCGAGGAATTCAAATACGCGCTCGGCCGCCGCTGCCGTTTGCTGCAAAACGTTGCTGGAGTTGGCAAGTTGGTTGATCGGCATGGTGAACTGCCGGACATATTGCATAAACGCTTGAATATCGCCTACGGTCATCGCACCGTGCGCCGCACGCCATGCGCCGAGAATGCAGACGGCGACCCAGCCGAGATTGCCGATAAAATTCATCACAGGCATCATGATGCCGGATAAAAACTGTGATTTCCAGGCGGATGCGTATAGGGTGCCGTTGTATTCATCGAAGGTCTTTACGGCAGCCTCTTCGCCGTTGAAGGCTTTCATTACGGTGTGACCGCCATATATTTCCTCCACATGCCCGTTCACATGGCCTAAATAGGCCTGCTGTTGCGCAAAGTATTTTTGAGAGCGCTTGACGATTTTCAGGATGAAAAGGAAGGAGAGCGGAAGAATGCAGAGCGCTACAAGCGTGAGCTGCCAGCTAATGGAGAGCATCATGATGAGGATACCGAGGAAGGTGGCGGCGGAGGTGATGATTTGCGTGACGCTCTGGTTGAGCGATTGGCTCAGGGTATCGATATCATTGGTTACGCGGGAGAGCACTTCGCCGTGGGTGATGCGGTCAAAATAGCTGAGGGGCATACGGTTAATCTTCTGCACAATATCGTTGCGCAGGTTATAAGTGACTTCCATCGTGATGCCGGTCATGATCCAGCCCTGCCCATAGGAGAAAAGCAGGCTCGTCAAATACAGAATCAGCAGCGTCAGCAAAATGTTCGCAATCGCGCCGAAATCGATGCCGGCGCCGCACCGGTGATCTTGCCCATAATGCCGTTGAAGAGCTCTGTGGTCGCATTGCCGAGCACCTTTGGACCCACGATAGTAAAGATGGTGGAGGCAACGGCAAAGAGCATCACAAGGAGCAGGCGGAATTTATAGCGGCTGAGATAGTGAAGCAGCTGCTTCATTGTGCCCTTGAAATCTTTCACTTTCGGTTTGCCATGCGCTGCGGCGGCTGGGCCGTGTCTCATTCCAATTCCTCCTTTGACAACTGGGATTGCGCGATCTCGCGGTAGGTCGGACAGGTTTCAAGAAGTTCCCGATGCGTCCCCTTGCCGGCAATGCGCCCTTCATCGAGCACGATAATCTGCTGCGCATTCATAATGGTGCTCACGCGCTGCGCGACGATCAGCACGGTGGAGTCGCCGGTGTGCTCCTGTAATGCGCGGCGCAGAGCGGCGTCCGTTTTGAAATCAAGGGCGGAGAAGCTGTCGTCAAAAATATAGACCGGCGCTTTTTTTGCAAGCGCCCGTGCGATGGAAAGGCGCTGCTTCTGCCCGCCGGAAACATTGCCGCCGCCCTGCGCAATGGGCGTTTTCATCCCCTCCGGCTTTTCCTGTATAAATTCTTGCGCCTGGGCAATAGCGGCGGCCAGGGCAAGGTCGTCTTCGCTTGCGTCCGGCGCGCCGTAGCGGAGATTAGAATCAATATCACCGGAGAAGAGAACGCCCTTCTGCGGCACATAGCCGATTTTTGCCCGCAGCTCGTGCTGCGGAATTTTGCGCACATCCACGCCGTCGAATAGGATTTCACCCTGCGTAACGTCATAAAAACGGGGGATCAGGTTAATCAGCGTTGATTTTCCGGAGCCGGTGGAGCCGATAAATGCGGTTGTTTCGCCTGGCTTCGCCGTGAAGGAGATATTACTGATCACATCTTCATCTGCATTTTCATAGCGGAAGCAAACGTTGCGGAATTCGATTTCCCCACGCGGATTTTTTCCAAGGGAAACGGGATGCTCTGCATCGCGCACGGAGGGCTCAGTGGCGAGCACTTCGTTGACGCGGTTAACGGATACCGCCGCGCGCGGCATAAGGATGAAGGTCATACAGATCATCAAAAATGCCATGATAATTTGCATCGCATACTGCATAAAGGCCATCATATCGCCTACCTGCATGGTGGCCTGTTCGATCTGATGCCCGCCGATCCAGACGATCACGAGACTCATCACATTCATTAAAAACATCATTGCAGGCATCATAAAAGCGGTTACGCGGTTAACGAAGCGATAGTTGCGGGTCAGGTTGCGGTTGGCGACCTCGAAACGATCCTCTTCATAGGACTGCGTGCCGAAGGCGCGGATTACCATCATGCCGCTCAGGTGCTCGCGCACGACAAGATTCAAGCGGTCAACCAGCTTCTGGACAAGCTTAAATTTTGGCATGACAATCGAATAGATCACGGCGATAAAGCGACCAGGATCAGCACGCATACTGCGATAATCCAGCTCATGGAAGTGCTTTTCGATAAGGCCATCACCACGCCGCCCACGCCGATGATCGGTGCATACAGAAGCGTGCGCGGCACCATGACGAAAAGGAACTGGATTTGCGTGATATCATTTGTCGTCCGTGTGATGAGAGAGGCGGTTGAGAATTGGTCAAACTCCCCATTGGAGAACGAGGCGACCTTCTGAAACACATCGTGGCGCATATCGCGGCAAATGCCTGCGGCGAAACGCGCTGAGCAGAAGGTGACGCCGATGACGCAAAGCACCATACCGAGCGTCATAAGCAGCATTTTAAGCCCTGTGACGAGGATATAATTGCGCTCAATACGATCCGTGTTGACGCCAAGCTCCCGATAGAGCTGCTTTGTCATCACAATACCCATCTGTGAACCGATGGAACTGTCAGTCTTTGCGGCGGCTGCTGTGCCTGTTCGAGCACTGTGTTGGCATGGCCTTGATGAGCGCTTCCATCGCATAGAGCTTTGACAGATCGGTATCCGACAGGTCGGTCTGATCGGTGGAAATCGTCTGGCCGCTCGCCTTGGCCTGCGCTTGCATCAGGCTCATCAGGGTAGACATGCCGCGGCCATAGGCTGCGGCCGCGGCGGAGGGGTCTTCTGCGGAGAGGACGGCAATCGCCTCTGTTTTTAGCAGGGGATATGTCTCTATATACTGCTGCGCCTCCTGCGTGCCGGGCTGTATGGTTTTGTAGCTCGATTCCATCTGCGCTTTGTCCCCTGTGGTCATCAACGATTCAAAAAATCGAGCCCTTTGCGGCTGATGGCCTTTGGCGCTTGCTCAGAGATACCACCCTGCTGAATCCCGACATTGACAATATCGGACATCAAATTCGGCAGATTCAGATCGCATGCCGCCTGCACAAAGAGCAAAACAACACAGATCAGAATGGGAAGCACATAGGGCTTTGCATAGTGCAAAAGCTTTTTCATTCGATCACCCTTTCCTTACAGCGCGCCCACGCGCACTGCCTCCGGGTTTTCTCCGGATAATAGTTAACATGATTAATTGATATTATAGTAGCTAAAATGGAACTGTCAAGATCAAAAGATGCAATCGTGGATTCTTTTACAAACCGTTCATAATAGAGCCATCCTTTTCATACAAAATCCATTTATTTTTATGCTTGACAAGTTGGGGACAAAAGGATAGACTAAAATTAATTAACTAACGCAATTAATTTTGGCACTGGGGGCGTTCTGCATGGATGGAATGGAATATCAGTTGATTGAAGCGGTGTTTGAAGCGAAGCACAGCCTGCATCGGGTAATCCATTTTGCCAAGGTTCCCCGCGGCACGTTCGCGGCGCTGTTTTTGATCGATCAGATGAATCGGGAGCCGCAGCAGGAGCGGGCCATGCCGGGCGTGACGGTATCCATGCTCAGCGATCGGCTTCACAATTCCCGCCCGGCGGTCACACGGCTGATTAATGATCTGGAAGAGCAGGGCTATGTTGTCAAACTCACTGCAAAGCAGGATAGCGCTTTGTTTACCTAATGCTGACGCAGGAAGGGCAGGCGGTTCTTTGCCAGGCAAAGCATGCTTTTTTCACCGCGGTTCATGAAATTGTGCAGATGCTTGGGCAGGAGGATTCCCGCGAGCTTTTGCGGCTTTTGCGGCGGATCGCACAGTTGCAGCCGCAGAGCGGGGATACGCAACCCGCACCTGAAGAAATGGGTGCGGTGGAATAAGCTTGATAGGAATGCCGGCAAAAAAGAGCCGTTGCAAAATGCTTTTCATTTTGCAACGGCTTTCTTGATAAAATTCTAGTTACTCCAGCTCTTTCAGAGCCGGCTCCTCTTCCTTCGGCACACGGACCTGCGCATCCTTCACAATTCGAACCTCCTTGCGATGGATGGAAACCGGGGCGGCGTCCGGCCGCTTATGAAGGCGGATCTTGAGTATCCCGGTCAACAGATTGGCATCGATCACAACACCGCGGCCCTCTTTGGTATCCACAATCGCGCCATTTTTGGGCGTAACACGCAGAAGGTGCTCATATGCATTTTGCTCATATTTCAGGCAGCACATCAGCCGGCCGCAGGTGCCGCTGATCTTGACCGGGTTGAGGGAAATTCCCTGCTCCTTCGCCATTTTGATGGAGACGGATTGAAAATCGCCTAAAAAGGTGCTGCAACAAAACGGACGGCCACAGATGCCTAAGCCCCCTAGCAGCTTTGATTCATCGCGCACGCCAATCTGCCTGAGCTCGATGCGCGTGCGGAAAACGCTGGCGAGATCCTTGACCAGTTCGCGGAAATCAACGCGCCCATCCGCTGTAAAGTAAAACATGATTTTGCTTCGGTCGAAGGTGTATTCCACTTCGACGAGCTTCATCTCCAGCTTATGCGCTGCGATTTTTTGCAGGCAAATTGAAATGCATCTTTTTCTTTTAGCGCGGTTTTCCCGCCACAATTTTTAAATCTTCGGGCGTGGCGGTGCGAATGATCATTTTCAGGGGCTTTACGATCTGATCCTCCGGCACCTCGCGGTTTTCCATTGCCACCTCGCCGCATTCAATGCCACGCGCCGTTTCCACAATTACAGATTCCCCCTTGGAAAAGGGCTTGTCATCCGGGTCGAAGTAATATACCTTTCCAGCGCCTTTAAAACGGACGCCTACAATTTCGGCCATATATTTATAATTCCTCCGTTACAAAAATCTATCGTTATTTCCCAGCGGCGCGCCTGAGCGTACTGCACAGCCGCGTGATGAGCAAATTTTGATTGGCGTTACGCAGCAAGCTGTGGTTTAAGCTGCTGATTGTGTCGATCACGGCTAAAAGCCTTTCCTGCGTGAGCGCCCCTGCGAGGTAAGCTGCCGTTTCATCCGTCGGCTCCATTCCGCAGCTGATGCGCGCCGCCTCTCGGAAGATCAGCATCATGCGCGCAAGGCACAAGGCAGTCAGCTCTTTATCCTTTTCAAGCTTTCCGGTCAGGGAGAGTAGTGGGAATTCAGCAGCAGCGGCAACCGCCCGCGCCATCTGGTCAGAAAGGTCGTTTGCCTTCTGCTCCTTTTTGCCTGCGGCGGCCGTGAGCTCCTGCGCGGGCGAATCCAGTGTAAACGTAGTCACCCGCGATAGGATGGTGGGCAGCATTTTTGTTTTGGAATCACAGGCCAGAAGAAAAACTGCATAGGCGGGCGGTTCCTCCAACACCTTTAGCAAGGCGTTCTGCGCCTGCGGGGACATCGACTGTGCGTTAAGCAGCAGATAGGCCTTATAGGAGGCCTCGTTGGGCAGGATAAACACATCCTCCGCACCTCCCGCACTGTTTCGATGTGAAAAGAGCGGGCTGCTTCGCCGCCTTCCGCCTCGAAAATATCCGGGTGCGCCTGGGCAGCAGCCTTTTGGCAGGCGGCGCATTTGCCGCATGGATGCTCGTCGGACGAAGTGCATACCAACGCCTGCGCGATCAAACGAACCAGGGTTTTGCGCTCCTGCGCTGAACCGCCCTCAATAAGGACGGCATGCGGGAACCGGCCCGCCTCCAAAAGCTGTGCAATCTGCTTGCAAGCCTGCGGGCTTGCGCGAAAAGAACCAAACTTCATAGCGCTCCCTTGCTTTACAGCTTATAAAACTGCGCCACATCCAGCACAAAAACCGTTGCACCGCCGACCGTGATTTCGACGGGGGCGGACATGAGCGGCTCATTGATGTAGGTGGAGGCAGGTTGGACGAGCTGCGTGCGCTTGCGGCTAAAGCGGCCGATGAGATCGATCAGCTCGGAAACGCGCTCATCCTCCACGCCGATCAGGAGCGTGACGTTCCCCGCCCGCAGGAAGCCGCCGGATGTGGAAAGCTTGGTGGCGCTGAATTCCGCGCGGGTAATCTCAGAGAGCACGGCGTGACTGTCATCATTATTGACAATTGCAACGACCAATTTCATAATAAAGCCATCCTTTCACGAAATCGCTGGGATGTGAATGATTAGGTTGAACTGTGGCCCAATAGCCCACTTACATTATAATGCACCGCGCACTATTTTACAACTTCAATCTCTAAAATACCAGATTGCGCCAGCAGATCTGCGCATTCCGGGGTGATGCGTTCACCTGGCATGATGGCCGGAATTGCGGGCGGGCATGGGCATGCGGTTTGAGCGGCAATTCGGCCTTGCGCCATGCATAGCGGGAGCCGCACCCTCGGAGAAAGGAGCGCTTCGCGGGGCGATGCAGCAATAGGCGGCGGGGCGGGCGAGGCAAAGAGGAGGGGGAAAAGGGCTCGCCCACGGGCATCGTTGTCAGCGCCGCCCGCAGTTGGGCAAAATCTTTCTCGGTATTGAAGGGAGAGAGCAGCAGGATCAGGAAGGCCTCATCCGCATATTCCACCTCGATCCCCGCACTGCGCAGGTGCAGGGCGGCCCGCTTCCCGCTGACGCCCGCGTGCGCGGTATTCCAGACGAGATGGAGCGGGTCGCACAGCCCTTCCGGTGGAAGGAAGCCGAGTGTTTGGGCATAAGCGTTGAGTTCGTTTGCCTGGGCTGCTGTTTTGGCATAGGCTGCTTTCCCCTCTTCCTCCAGCCACGCGCGGCACAGGTCGAGCGAAAGCAGGATGGGGAAGGAAGGGCTTGTGGAACCGAACAGTGCCATTGCAGCCCGCACCTGGGGCAGATAGCGGCCGCTCCCAATCTGAAAATAAGCGCCGCCCGTAAGCACGGGCAGTGTTTTGTGCGCAGAGTCAGCGCACATCGCAGCCCCTTGGGAAAGCGGATGGAGTTTGCGGTCGAGGAAGAAGAGATGCGCGCCGTGCGCGTTATCTACAATCACGGGCACATTGTATTGTTGTGCCGCGGCAATGGCGTTTAAGTCGCTCATCACGCCGTAATAATCCGGCGTAGTGAGGTAAACAGCCTTTGCGTCCGGGTGTTTTTGCAACGCTTTTGCACATCGTCCGCCTGGATTCTCCCGCAAGGCCAGGCCCGGCGTCTTGCCGGGGCCAAACCCATATGGCGTAATGCCTAGCAGTGCCATCGCATGAACCGCGCTGCGGTGAACAGTGCGGCCCATGACGACCGTTCCCCCAGTGGAGCGGCAAGGCGTAGCATAGCCTGGATACAAAGCGTGCATCCGCCTGCGGAAAAAAACGTGCCTGCCGTGCCAAAGGCTTTTGCCGCCGCCTGTTCTGCCAACAGGGTGGGGCCTTCCGCGTCAAAAAGGCTACCAGTGAGGGGAGCTCTGTCACATCGAATATGGGCAGCTTTCCCAACGGGGCAAGGCAGCCGCCCGGCCCTTGTGCCCAGGCATATGGAGGCTGACCTGTTCTGTTTGCCGGTGCCGCATCAATGCCTCATAAAGCGGGGCGCAAGCGCTCATCTGGGATCCCCACTTTCTGCTAAGGATTCGGATTGAGACCTTCCATTCAGGGGAGCGGAGAGTAGTTTCAGATTTCGCTCAATCACCTTCCTGCCGCGCCACGCATAGGCCATGCCCTCGAGCGGGCCATTTTCGACAGCTGAGGCATGAAAGGTATGGGCGAACTCCGTCAGGGGCCGAATGGCGCTTGTGCGTTCATCGGGCAAGTGGTCTGGCAGATATCACAGCCCCATGCACAGCCTGAGCGGCGGATCAGAGCGGCTTCCTGTTCGCTGAGAGAGCCTTTTCGTTGCGTCAGAGCGGACATGCATTTGGATCGATCCAGCCCCTTGCCGGTCAATGCGCCGGTGGGGCAGGCGGAGATACACCTCCACAGCCAATGCAGGGCGGATTTGATGCGGCGGGGCGTCGATTGGCAGCGTGTAACGATCTCCCAATAATACCCATGAACCGTAGCGTTCATGGATTAAAAGGCCGTTTTGACCGATGCGGCCAAGCCCGGCCAATGCGGCGGCGCGCACCTCCGGAATTGGGGAATTATCGGTAAACGGCACGAATGCTTCTTCGGGAAATGCCTGCTCTAGAGCCGATACAGCTCGTTTGAGGTATTGCGGCACGATTTCGTGATAATCCCCCACCGCGGCATAGCGGGATAAGTTCCCGCCCTGATAGGCCGCTTCCTCCATTGCGTAGGGGAAAAGAGCCACGAATATGGATTTTGCATCCGCGGGCAACCGCTCCTTTGCCCGGCATTCAAGAATCTGGGGGCGCAGCGGCTCAAACGGGCAGCATCCAAAAATCGGAATGCCGGCGCAGGATAAAATCGTTTTTATTTTTGGAAGCTGTTCCATCGTGTGGCTCCCCTTTTCATTGATTTGTATGCCTGTTATATGGTTTGGGATAAAGCGATCATCAAGGGCATCGTCAGAATGGAGAGGAAAGTGATTACGGCAACCACTTTGGAAGAAAGCCCGGTATCACGACCGTATTTGGCGGCGAACATGACGGTGTTATTTGCTGTGGGCGCGCTCGCGGAAATGATGCAGGAGGTCAGCAGCGCGCCGGTGACGCCGCACAGGCGGAAAATCAGCAGCATGAGGCAGGCAGCACAAGCAGCTTGAGCGCAGCCGCCAAATAAATTTTTTTCTCCCGGAACATCGTTTTTAAATCCGTGTTGGCAAGATAGGTGCCGAACATGATCATCGCCATTGGCGTGTTTAGCCCGGCGATAAAGGAGATTGGATCCGCGAGGACAACGGGCAGCTTTACCTCCAGCAGGTAAAGCGGAAGGCCGATAGCAACGGAGATCGTGCCCGGGTTGAATAAAAGCTTTTTCCAATTGAAATGCCTCCCGCCGGACATCACGGCTACACCGTGCGTAAAGCAGACAACGTTGAAGGGGATCAGGCAGGCAGAGCAATAAAACACACCGGGCGCGCCGAGCAGCGCCTGCGCCATGGGCAGCGCCATATAGCCGACGTTCCCATAAACGCTCGCGTAGCGGTAAATGGCGTTTTCCTCACGGTTCCCCCCGCGAAAAAGGAAGGGAGATCAAGATCGCAGCGCCATGCATGGCAAACCCGCAAACGGTGGAGACCAGCAGCGCGGTGGCGTTTTCCGCCGTCAGCTCCATGGAGAGGAAGGATTGTGTGATGATGGCAGGTGTAACGATATAAAAAAGGAGGTCGTTCGTCATCCGAGCGGCCTTTTCTTTATAAAGCCCGGTTTTATCTGCAAAAAAACCGACGGCGATCATGATATACAAAATAAGCACCTGCTGCGCGGCAGTCGCCATATTTTCTAAAAACAAAACAATTCCCCGCTTTGCAAGAAGAATTCAAAATAAAAGAAAGGCGGGCTTTTGCCCGCCCCAGAGGTTATGTTTGTTAGGCGACATCTCCAACGTCAATTTTTCGCATTGCAAAGGCTCCCTGGATCAGGACAAACAAAATCAGCAGCGATGCCATCAGATCGCACAGCTCAAAGGGAGACTGCGCGGCAAGCTGAGAAGAACGGCCGATGACAACCATCACCAGGCGCGGTACGGAGCAAGCGAAGCCAAACAAGGCGGCCGGTAATCCATAGCCATACAGCTCCACATTGCGCCGCGGTCATCTACATGTGCGCAGATCCGTGCAAAATTCAGGAAGAATAGAAGCATTGCTGCGAGCATGAATAGTTCTAACAGGAGATCGGAAATATTTTTAAAATTAATCGTGCGGGAGAAACGGAAGATCATGCGCGCCATAATCCAACACAGCGGCGCAACAGCAAGCAATTTGAATTGGGAATAGTCCAGCTTGCCTGTAATATAGTGATAGCCGAAAAAGAGAAAAAACACACAGCTAAGCACTGCAAACAGCACTTCAAAAATCAAGCAAAGCCGCCGGTTTTGATGAGGTAAAGGAATAGGCTCGTGTTTTGCTGTATCACAAGCGCGTTGCGCTCCGAGAGAATATTCAGGAAGTTTTCGGTTTGAGAAATGGCATCCACCACCAGCGAAACAGCGAAGAGAAGCGATACGGTGCCAAGGCCGATATTTTTCCGTTTCCACAGCCGCACAGGTACATCTCCGCTCAAATAGGAGATTACCACCAGCACAACCGTGCATACGGCGAGCAGAATATACAGCGTGGGGATCGTGGCGCTATGACCGGTATAAAAGCCGGTTTCCGGCTCGATTAGACGCATCAGCTGATAGGTGCGCAGCGGCAAAACGGCCACCAGCCCCGCGGCGAAAATACATAGAACGGCCATCATTGGGATAGATTCGAAACGCCCTTTGAGCTTGAGCTTCATAAATCAATCACTCCTGCTTTTTGATGCGGAACAAGCCATTGTCATATGGTTCCGCGCAAATGGGATATGTGTTATAAGGTTTGCGTTCAGGTTTGTTTGCCCGATCCATAACTGGGCCAGCCGGTTGCCCGGCTCAGGCCGTTAGATCCGCTCTTCTGTGGGAACATAAACCGAAGAGTGCGGCTGTGCCTCCGTGCGCTGTGTGATTGGGGTGTAGACACCGGGGAGAGAAACGCTTTTGTAGGCCGGGCGAATGATCCGGCCGCCGCTGATGAGCTCTTCCATCCGGTGTGCAGCCCAGCCGGCCATGCGGGCAACGGCAAATAGGGGTGTGAAGAGATCCACAGGGATGCCGAGCATCCGGTATACCAAGCCGGAATACAGGTCCACATTGGCGCACACACGCTTTTTGTTCCCTTTCTCACGGGCAAATTTCAGGCGTTAATCGCTCAACCAGCTCGATGGAACGGAACTTTTCCTCAAACTCTGTGCCGGATGCAAATTTACGAGCCTGTTCCTTAAGCAGCACGGCGCGCGGATCAGAGAGCGTATAGACAGCGTGCCCCATGCCGTAAATCAGGCCGCTGTGGTCTCCAGCCTGCTTATGAATGATTCGCTTGAGAAATCGGCCACCTGACCCTCATCCGTCAGGTCGGATATCTCTTGCTCCATGCAGTCCAACATTTGGGTTACCTTGATGTTGGCGCCACCATGGCGGGGGCCTTTGAGGGAGCCGATGCCTGCGGCGATGGCGGAATAAGTATCTGTTCCGCTGGAGGTGAGCACCCGAGTGGAAAAGGTGGAATTGTTGCCGCCGCCGTGTTCTGCATGCAGCATCAGGCACAGATCCAGCAGCTTTGCCTCTTCATCGGTAAACTTCCGGTCAGAACGGATGGAGTTGAGGATAAATTGAGCGGTGGTATGTTCCTTTCGGATCGGATGGATGTACATGCTCTTATGATAATAATGCCGGCGTTTGACCTGATAGGCATAGCTCATAATGGTTGGAAGCTGGGCAACGAGCTGGATGGATTGCCGCAAAACATTTTCAATGGAGATATCATCCGGCTGCTCGTCATAGGAATAGAGGGCCAGCACGCAGCGCGCCAGCTTATTCATGATATCCGGCGAGGGCGCCTTCATAATCATATCCTCAATAAAATCTTCCGGGAGCTCGCGGCACTGGGCCAAGGTCTGCGTAAAGGCTGTGAGTTGCGCCTGCGTGGGCAGCGTGCCGAACAGGAGCAGCCAGGCAACCTCTTCATAGCCGAAGCGGTCCTCCGCTTCGCAGCCATGCACCAGATCGAGCAGATCTATCCCGCGGTAAATCAGGCGGCCGGGCACCGGTACGCGCTCTCCGTCGCTGACATAATAGCCCTGCACGTTGCAGATACGGGTGAGCCCTGCCATAACGCCTGTGCCATCTTGGTTGCGCAGGCCGCGCTTGACGGAATAACGCTCGAAGTCGGCAGGGTTGATGGAGTTATTTTTGCCAAGCTCCTTGCATAAATTGGAAAGAGAATCGTTGGAAAGGGGGGAGATATAGTTTGCCATTGGCATCACCGCTCTAAAAAATATAATCGTTCATAATATTGTATAACGCTGACAGGGTAAAGTCAAGGTTTTCAATGGGAGCCTGCATAGGTGGGCTGGCGTGGAGCAACCTCCACACGCCGCCCCTGCGATTGGGAAAGGATGAATAAAATGCGCAGATATGGAGTTTTGTGTATGGTACTGCTGCTGATTATGGTGGTTACGCCACTGCTGGCGATGGGGAGAACGCCGCTCAAATTCCGGACAGCCTCTCTCCTGGAGATTCCGCCGGAGAAGGGCAGAAGGGGCAGGCGGGGGAATCGGGGACGATGAAGGTGCTACGCGCTTCCAGCAACCGAGTGGAGACAATGAGCGACTTGGAATATGTGATCGGAGCAGTCAGTGCGGAAATGCCGCCAACCTACCATACGGAAGCGCTCAAAGCGCAGGCGGCTGCCTGCTACACCTTTGCGCTGCGCAGCCGCAACGAGCAGCTGAAAAAGCCGGACGACGCGCTTTCCGGCGCCTATCTCAACGACGATAGCTCACAGCACCAGGGCTTTATCAGCAAGGAGGAGAGCCGGGAAAAATGGGGCGACAAGTTCGACACCTATTATAAAAAAATCAGTGAGGCCTGCGAGGCAGTCGTCGGCAAGGCGATCGTATACGATGGAGAGCCAATTGTCGCTGCTTTCCATGCCATATGCAGCGGGCAGACGGAGAGCGCGCAGGTGGTTTGGGGGAAGGATCTGCCGTATCTCCAATCTGTGCAGAGCACAGGAGACCGGCTTTCACCGGACTATGCTTCCACACTTTCTCTCACAAAGGATCAATTTAGCACAATGGCCAAAAAGCTGGGCGAGGTTTCTCTGGAGGATGACGCATCCAAATGGTTTGCAAGCCCGGAAACTTCCAAGGCGGGGACGGTTACGGCCATCACCATCGGCGGGCAAAAGGTGACCGGGCAGCAGGTGCGTGAGGCCTTTGGCCTGCGCAGTGCATGTTTTACCTTGGAATATAAAAATGACCGGTTCACCTTCCACGTCAGAGGCTATGGCCACTGCGTGGGGATGAGCCAGTATGGCGCGGATTATATGGCCCGACAGGGCAGCTCCTGGGAGGAGATCGTTCAGCATTATTACAAAGGGGCGGAGATCAAAGAACTGTGAACCTACTGATCAGACTTTGCCAACACCTGTTCCATCCGGGTCATCAGGCTTTTGCGTGCGCGGGAAAGCTTGACGCGCGCGAGCTTCTCCGAGCAATTGAGCAGGGCCGCCAGTTGGGCGGTGTTGCAGCCATGGGCATATTTTAAAGTAAGCGCGTAGCGGTAATCGGGAGGCAGGCAGCGGATCACTTGCAAAATCGTTTCCTCCTGCTCCCGGCGCAATAGCAGCACGTCCGGACGATTCTCCTCATCCTCTGGGTCGGAATCCAATTCCATCATCTCTTCTAAAGACGATTCCTCCTGGGTTTTGTTGCGCTTGCGCTTCATATCGTAGGAAATATTTTTAATGACCGTTATCAAAAATGCGATCGTTTTGTGCTCGTCTGACTCGTCAATTTTATCCAGGCAGCTGATGATACGGATAATGTTTCCTGCACGGCATCCTCCGCAAGGTGCTCGTCAAACAGAATATTCTGCGCCGTATATTTCAGGCAGCGTTCATATTGGTGGAAGAGACGTTCAAATTTATCACGCTCCTCCTGTGTGTCAATGAGAGAAAGGTAAAGGTAAGCACGCTGCCACCTCGCTTGTTGTCTGAGTAAAATCCGGGTGTTTAACAGGCCGCTTCGCATTCGTTTTGGCATGGATTATTTTAGCATGCTTCCCGGGAGAAGGCAAGTTTCGAGTGGAATAAATCCAATTCGACCAGTTTTGGGGCAAAATAAGGGCGGCGCTGCAAATGGTGGACATACCTGCTTTGCAGCGCGCCAGTTTTATGGCGCCATATTAAGTTCTTTTGCTGAGAATCCTGGCGGAGTTCAGTACGGCGAGGATCGTAACGCCTACATCGGCAAATACAGCCGCCCACATACCTGCAAGGCTCAGCGCGCCAAGCAAGAGCACAATACCTTTTACGAGGAGCGCAAACGTGATATTAAACCGAATGATCCGCATGCAGCGGCGGAAGAGGACGATTGCCTGTGGCAGCTTAGAGCTGATTATTCGTTAAAACAACGTCGCCCGCTTCGATAGCCGCATCTGTGCCGAGCCCCATTGCAACGCCGACATCCGCGGCGGCAAGCACGGGGGCGTCATTGATGCCATCGCCGACAAAGGCGGTCACGCCGTTTTCCCGTTTGATCTGTTCCAGGATCTCCAACTTTTCCTCCGGCAGAAGGCCGGCGTGGTATTCGGTAATCCCGCACGCTGCTGCCGCTTCTCTGGCCGCTTCCTCATGGTCGCCTGTGAGCATAACAATCCGGCTGACACCCAGCGCACGCAACTGCTTTACCGCAAGGGCGGAATCCTCCCGCAGTTTGCCGGAAACAGAAACGGCTCCCAAAAGCTGCCCTCCGCGAGCAACATACACCATCTCGTTTGGCAGAGCGGAGATATCCACTCCATGCTCCTGCATGAGCCGTTTTGCACCGCAGAGGATTTCTTCTCCATCCGCGATCACACGGGTGCCACCGCCCGGCGTTTCTGAAAAATTGCTGATCCGGGATTCCTCGATTTCTCCAAAAGCCTCGGAGATCGATCGGGCTATCGGGTGTTTGGAGCGGCATTCAGCGAGCGCCGCCGCCTCTAAAACCGCTTGCTCGGAAACACCGTTTACCGCGGCGATATGGGTGACGGTAAATTGATCGGTGGTGAGAGTGCCGGTTTTATCAAATACAACGGCTCCTGGCTTTTCGAGAGTTTCGATATAACAGCCGCCTTTGACGAGAATGCCACGTTTAGAGGCGGCGCCAACCCCTGCAAAGAAACCCAGCGGAACGCTTAACACAAACGCGCACGGGCAGGAGCTACGAGGAACACAAGCGCGTTATGCGCCCATTCCTTCCAATCGCCGCCGAGCAGAGGGGGGACGATGGCGAGCAGAGCTGCCAATATTACAACGGCAGGCGTGTAGATCTTTGCAAATTTCGTGACAAGCCGTTCCGCTGGCGCTTTGCGCTGGGCGGCATTTTCTACCATATCAATGATCCGGGAAGCGGCGGACTGTGCATAGGAGTTAACGACCCGCATCGTTAGGGTTCCTGGGCCGTTAATCATGCCGCTGAGCAATTCAGATTCCGGCCCGGCATTTTGCGGGGCGCTTTCGCCAGTAATGGCGGAGGCGTCCACCGTGCTTTCGCCGGAAAGCACCACGCCATCGAGCGGGATGCGCTCAAAGGGCAAAATTTGCAGTGTTGCGCCTACTTCCACCTCTTGCGCGGAAACTTGCTGCGTGGCGCCGTCCGGCAGCAAAAGATTGGCGGTATCGGCCGGATTTCAGATAACGCGGCGATTGATTTGCGGGAGCGGCCGACTGCATAGTGCTCAAACAATTCTCCCACGCCAAAAAAGAGGGTAACGGCGGCAGCTTCCGCAAAATCGCCCATAAAAGAGGCGGCGACAACGGCAATGGTAACAAGCAAATGCTCATCTAAGCTGATATGGCGTAGGCTCTTGACGGCGGCTGCAAAGACCGGCCAGCCGGCGAGCAAAATGCTCGATATGAAAAGAATGGGAGAAAGGATGGCTGGAGCGGCAGGAATTTCCCGGCAGAGATAGGCTGTCACGAAGCATATGGCTGAGGCGATCACAGTGCCGATCTGCCACTTTCCCTCAGCCTCGCTGTGCGTATGACTCCGGCCCTGTTCCGAATGGGATCCGGCTCGATCGCCGGAAAGCTCAACTGCTACACAACCCGGCTCCACACGGCTGATTTCCAGGTTGATCCGGTCTACTAATTCGCGGGGCTCTCCCTTTGCTTTCAAGGTCAGGGTAGCGGTTGGAAAGTTTACGCTCACTTCAGAAAAAGTGTCGATCGCAGAGAGCCGTTCTTCAATTTTGGATGCACAGCTTGCGCAATCCAGGTTATTCAGTTTATACTGCCTGCGGTTTGTCATAAGGAGATCGCTCCTCTCTTGTGTAAAATGTGCTGTAGCCCCGCGGCAAAGATAGAATGGACGTGCTCGTCATCCAGCGCGTAATACATTGTTTTGCCATCGCGCCTGGGGCGAACCAAGCCGGCGGTGCGCAGAATGCGTAGCTGATGGGAAATGGCGCTTTGCCCCATGCCCAGCAGCTCTGCCAGGTCGCATACGCACAGCTCATGATCGAGCAGGGCACTAAGAATACGGATGCGCGTGCTGTCCCCAAACACTTTAAAAAGCTCGGCTACATCGTAAAGGACTTCTTCGTCCGGCATTTGCACACGCGTGCAGGCGATAAGATCCTCATGTGTTTCCAGCTCGGCGCAGCAGTATTCCGGCATTTCCGACGGTGTGGATAAAGCGGATTGTTTGGGCTCCATTTGGCTAGCCTCCTTCTAATCAAACGAATCAAATAAAGTATTGTATTGCATAATATAAACATATGAACAACTATTCATACGTTAATATTAATATACTCTACTGGTGTGAAAAAGTCAAGCGGGAATGCGGATTTCTTGAAATGTTTTTGCTGCATTTCTTTTTAAAAAAGAGAATATTCAAAAATCGATCCGGTTTCTGTGCTCCCGTTTTGCTTGTGGATTGCAGGGAGCTGTGTTATAATAGCTTCAAACATTTTGTTTGAAGCATTGGAAAAATGTCTGTCGGCGCAAAACGCCTCCTGCCGCGATGCGGCAGCGCCATTTTCAAAAAGAGTATTTGTACATATTGGTATAATAACCTCACGAATCTCGAGCTTCGGAGAACATGAAAACATTGGGAAAATGCCTTCCGCAGAGCGGCAATGCCAATTTGGCGGCATAGGAAGGCAATTCAATGTGATATACTCATCAATTGCCGGTTGAAACCGGCATCAGGGAATAGGGGACGGAATATGCCTATATTAAAGCAAGCGAAGCGCATCGTCGTGAAGGTCGGCACTTCTACGCTGACCTATGAGACGGGCAAAACAAACATCCGCCGAATGGCAAAGCTCGTCAGTGTGCTGTCCGACCTGCTCAACTCCGGGATGGAGGTTGTGCTGGTGACAAGCGGAGCAATCGGCGTGGGCGTTGGAAAGCTCGGCCTGCGCGAGCGACCGGACGATACGCCGGGCCGTCAGGCAGCGGCAACCGTGGGGCAATGCGAGCTGATGTTTATGTATGATAAGCTTTTCGGCGAGTATGGGCACACCGTGGGCCAGCTGCTTATCACGCGGGGCGATATTGAAAATGATTGCCGGAAAACCAATCTGGTGAATACCTTTGAAAAGCTCTTTGCCTATGGTGCGATTCCAATCGTCAATGAAAACGACAGCGTAGCTGTGGAGGAGATCGTCTTTGGCGATAACGACAGCCTTTCGGCGATCGTGGCGCGGCTTGTGCATGCGGATGCCTGATTATCCTCAGTGATATTGACGGCCTGTACGACAGCGATCCGCACAAGGATGCGGACGCACGCCTGATCCCAGTGGTGGATGAGATCGATGGCCGAATTCGGGCATTGGCCGGCGGCAGCGGAACACAGCGCGGCACCGGAGGCATGGTGACAAAATTGCATGCCGCAGAGCTTGCCACAGAGGCGGGGATTGATACGATTGTGATGAACGGCGACGCGCCGCAGGATTTATACAAGATATTGGAGGGCCGACAGATCGGCACATTTTTTAAAGCGAGGAGGAATCGGGAATGACCGCATTGGAACAATTAGGGCGGCGGGCAAAGCAGGCGGAGCAATTTTTGCGCACGGCTTCCACTGCTAGTAAAGATCATGGCCTAACACAAATTGCGGACGCTTTACTGGAACATACTGCCGCGATTTTGGAGGCAAATGCGAAGGATATTGCCAATGGCGAACAGGCGGGCATGAGCTGCTTTGCTTGACCGCCTCCGCCTGAATGAGCCCGTATTGCAGGCATGGCGCAAGGCATGCGAGAGATTGTTGCTCTGCCGGACCCGGTTGGCAGAGTGCTCTCCGGTGGGAACAGGCCGAACGGCTTGCAGATTGTGAAAGTGGCGGTGCCTCTCGGCGTTGTGGCAGTGATTTTTGAAGCACGCCCCAATGTAACGGTGGATGCGGCGGCGCTGTGCTTAAAATCCGGCAATGCGGTGATTCTGCGCGGCGGCAAGGAGCGATCCATTCCAACCAGGCGATTGCTGCCGTGATGCGCGCCGCATTGGAGCAGGCGGGGCTTCCGCAAGATTGCATCCAGCTCGTGGCGGATACGTCGCGCGATTCCGCCAATGAGCTGATGCGGCTCAATGCGTATGTGGATGTATTGATCCCCAGGGCGGCGGCGGGCTGATCCGCGCAGTGGTGGAGCATGCAACCGTGCCGGTGATTGAAACAGGTGTGGGCAACTGCCACGTTTATGTCGATCAGGCGGCAGACTTGGAAATGGCGGCGGAGATCGTTTTCAATGCGAAAACCTCCCGCCCCTCGGTTTGCAACGCATGCGAAAGCCTGTTGGTGCACCGCGGGATTGCGGAGCAGGCGCTGCCGCTGATCAAGCGCAGGCTTGATGAAAAGCAGGTGGTTCTGCGCGGGGATAAAGCGGCCTGTGCAATCCTGCCTGGCATAGAAGCCGCACAGGAGGCGGACTGGAGCACGGAATACCTAGATTATATACTATCGGTGAAGGTTGTCGGCAGCATCGAAGAAGCGATTGCACACATCGGCCGCTATGGGACCGGGCACAGTGAATGCATTGTAACGCAAAATTACAGTGCTGCGGAGCAGTTTCTCAATGAGGTGGACGCGGCAGCGGTTTATGTGAATGCATCCACCCGGTATACGGATGGCGGAGAATTTGGTTTTGGCGCGGAAATCGGCATCTCTACCCAAAAGCTGCATGCGCGTGGTCCGCTTGGGCTCAGCGAGCTGACCAGCGTGAAATATAAGATTTACGGCGCAGGGCAGGTTCGCTAGCCGGAACTGCACTGCGATCACAACAGGAGGATTTGCCCATATGGATACAAAAGCAAGGCCGTCCCGTAAAAAGAGAAGGTCCTGGGCGTTCCCGCTCGGGTTGCTCGTTATCGTGTTGGTGGTCGCCGGAGTGGTGGCAATCGTCGGCGCGGGTGTAAGCGGTGTCAAAGGCGTCGTGGAACGGCGCGAGAATGCGATGAAAGAGGAGTATCAGAAGTTTATTGCTCCTGTCATTATGAATGACCCGTCACCCTTCGACGATCTGAGCCAGGCGGATATCGGCCAGCTGATGGAGGCTGCCGTCTGGTCCCTGCTGCGCAGTGATCCTGATCCGGATCGTTATCCGTATGAAGAGGGGGGCTATATGGTTATCCCGCAGGCGGATGTGGAAAAACAGTTTGAATACTTGTTTGGCACAGAGGTGAAGCCGCAGCATGCGACGATTACCGGCTATGGCTATGAATTCCCCTATGACGCGGCGACGAAAACCTATCATATCCCGGTTGCAGGCGTTGATCAGCTTTATACGGCTCAGATTTATGAGATTGAGAAAAAGGGTGCAACAACCTATCTGACCGTCGCTATATCGCCGGTGGGCAGTGGGTACAGGATGCAAATGGAGATATTGTGGCCCCTGAGCCGGATAAATATATGAAGATCACGCTGCGCGAAAAAGGCGAATCCTATTATATCAGCGCAATACAGGCAACCGATCCGCCAGAAACGGCAGCCACCAAGCGCAGCCGTCTGAAACGGAGGGAGAAACGGTCAGCGAGGCTCCTGCCAGCTCTGAAGGGGCTTCCTCTACCGCGGCGGCAACCATTGCTACCGCACAGAGCACTGCCGGGTAAGGGGTGGTAAATTAAAAAGGGTGCACTGTAAAAATAAAATTTTGCAGTGTACCTTGAAAAATGCTTGCGGGCCTTGCGTTTTGGCCTATATTTTTACCCTTTAGGCGGTAAAGCATGTTTTTAGCCTCCTGCGTTGTTTTTTATACATTCTGTAGCAGGCACACGGCTTGCAGGTGTTTTTGCGGGCGGGGAGAGAGCGTGCTTTGTGAAGCGCTGAGCGAAGCGGCATTATGCGCACGCATCCCCTTTTGGCCTGAATTAATAGGAGCTGACGATATGTTTAGGCTTTTACTTATTCTACTTTATGTGCTGACAATCTTGAGCGTTATATTTTTTGAAAGGAAGCAGCCGAATGAAGCGCTGATGTGGGTGCTGATTGTCAGTTGTGTTCCATATGCCGGGCTTATTTTTTATTTGGCGTTTGGCAGCACCTCTGCAATCAAGATGACCCGGTATTTCCGCAGCAAAAGGCTGCGAAAAAACATGCCCCTTTTGCAAAGCCAGGGTGAAGAGAACATCGGCACCATGAGTGGAATCGATGCCGATGTGGCACGGTTCAATTACCATTATAATGACGCACCGCTGTGCGCTTATGAGAAGGCTGCCTTTTATACAAGCGGGGAAAGCCATTATAAACAGCTGTTTACTGATATTGAGGCTGCGCGGCAAAGCGTTTATTTGGAATTCTATACGATTCAAAACGACAGGGTCGGGCAAGCACTGCTATCCCTTCTAACGCAAAAGCAGAAGCAGGGCGTGGAGGTGATCGTTTTATGTGATTTTATCGCCAATCTTTCCACACCGGAAGCCCTGTTCCGCCCTCTGAAGCAGGCGGGCGGCACGGTAAAAAGGCTGAAGCCTTATGTTAGCCATTTTAGAAGCCATCGAAAGATTGTGACGGTGGATGGTGAAATCGGCTATATTGGCGGCATGAATATTGGGGTCCAATATGACGAATGGCGACAAAAATCAAAACCCCATGGAGAGATACGCAGGTGCGTTTCACAGGGGACTGTGTGCATGCGCTTGAAAATGAGTTCCTCCTGGATTTGTCTACCGCTTTAAACGGTCGTTTATTTCGGCAAAGTTTTTCCTCCCTTCGCCTGCGGGAAGTGAAGCTTCCCGGGCAGGTGAAAAACCTTTGCCAGTTTGTGACCGGTGGAGTAGATAACGATAAGGAAAGCATCAAAATGTGCTATATGAGCATGATTCGATCGGCACAACGGCAAATACGGATCCAAACGCCGTATTTTATTCCGGATTGTTCCATCCTCGACGCATTAAAAACCGCAGCGGCCTCTGGCATCAAAGTTGATATTATGATCCCAGCGATCAAGGCTAACTTTTTTCTGGATCCGGTAACGAATTATTTTGCCGCCGAGATGATGGAATATGGGGCGCATGTTTATAAATATAACGGCTATATCCATGCAAAGACTATGATCGTAGATGATGAGCTTTGCTGCATTGGCTCTGTGAATATGGATATGCGCAGCTTGTTGGTGGATGATGAGATTTGCGGGGTTTTTTATGAAAACGGATTGGTGCAGGAATATAATGCAATTTATGAAGAGGATCTGCAGCATACAAAAGAATATGTTTTAGAGGAGTTTGAGAAGCGCAGCATCTGGACGAAGCTCTCAGAGCGGATTTTTATGCTGTTTACACCGCTGATGTAAATATTATGATTTTGTTTGATGAATCGGTTGCCTGTGTCGGGAGCAATTTTTTGAATCTATCAATTAAAGGGGATGCCGCATTTAATCTGCAGCGTCCCCTTTGGCTTGCTATGCTATAATTTATGTTATTCTTTCCTGAAACTTGTTGAGCTTTCAGACAAGCTTCATAGAGATGTCGAAGCTTTGACAGAGTGTGTCAGCGCGCCGATGGAAATGATATCCACGCCAGTTTCCGCAACGGGACGCAGCGTTTCGAGCGTAATACCGCCGGAGGCCTCGATCAGGCTTTCCCCTTCGCCATTGCGACGGCTTTGCGCATCGCTTCAAGCTCATATTGTCGAGCATAATGATCTCCGCGCCGCGTGCAGGGCCTCGGCCACCTCATCAAGATTGCGGGTTTCCACTTCAATTTTTACCATATGGCCAAGCTTTCCACGCAAAAGAGTGATCGCGTTGGTGATGCCACCGGCGGCATCAATGTGGTTATCCTTGAGCATCGCGCCGTCGGAGAGGTTGTAACGGTGGTTTTTACCGCCGCCGCAGACGACTGCATATTTTTGCAGGGAGCGAAGGCAGGCAGTGTTTTGCGGGTATCGGTAATTGAGGCGTGCGTGCCCTCCACCAGCCGGACTGCCTGCGCCGTGGCTGTGGCGATGCCGGACATATGCTGGATGAGGTTGAGCGCGGTGCGCTCGCCCTTGAGCAACATGGCGGTGCTGCCGCTGAGCTCTGCGATGATATCGCCCTTTTGGAGCGTATCGCCATCTGCATGGAAGCGCTGAGCACGGAAAGCTGGATCAAGCAGTTCGAACACGCGCAATGCAACCGACAGGCCGCAGAGCACGCCGTCCGCTTTGGCAAGAAATCGAGCTTTTCCCATCTGATCCGGTGGGATCAGATAGTCCGCCGAGGTGTCAATATAATTGATATCTTCACGAATCGCCTGGCGGATCAGGTCGTCCATATAAAATTGGGGAAGCATCATGGAGAAACCATCCTTTCTATACGCATCAGATCATCGGGCTATGGATATCCCTGCCTTAACCATCATCCACTTCGCGTAGGATGATGGAGGCCACCGTGGCGAGGCTCAGCGCCTCACAGTAATCGCGGGTGACGGCGAAATGGCCGCTTTTCAGGCGGCGGCGAATTTCTTCCACTCGCCTGAGCCCGGTATGGACAGCCGTCGGGTTGGGAATGACGAAATAGGCGCGCTGCATGATATCACGGATTTCCGTGCGAAGTCCATGCGGCAGGGGAGCGCCGTCGAATTGCGGTGGGTCAATCTGTGCTGGCGGCTCCACCTCTAGATAGCCCTTTTCCATACAGCGCAAAATATCCTCCGCCGCATGGCGGCCGAACACGAGCGCTTCCAGCAGGGAATTGCTGCCAATCGGTTGGCTCCATGCACGCCGGTGTTAGAGCATTCTCCCGCAGCATATAAGCGCGGCACAGCCGTGCGCCCCGTGAGATCTACCGCGATGCCGCCCATGAGGTAATGTTGGCAGGGGAATACAGGGATCAGATCCTGCGCAATATCTACTCCCTCCTCCAGGCAACGCTTGGAGATGGCAGGGAAACGGTTATATAAAAAGTCACGGTTTTTATAGGTGATGTCAAGAAAAAACTGGTTGCTGCCCGTGCGGCGGGATTCCAGGATGATCGCGCGGGAAACAACATCACGTGGGCGAGGACTCCAACCTGGATCGGTGCATAAGTGGGCCAATGAAAATCCGCCCTTTCTCTCCGCAGTTGAGCAGTATAAGTCG
>ENA-OQCX01000244-OQCX01000244.1-human-gut-metagenome-genome-assembly--contig:-NODE-244-length-28968-cov-2.351617_pt1 | contig 28968 bp, 32 predicted proteins | sample MGYA00242762_ERZ504587 | MGnify/ENA primary metagenome ERZ504587 (study PRJEB26092, sample SAMD00036337) | human gut metagenome | host: Homo sapiens | study: EMG produced TPA metagenomics assembly of...
TTGCAAACCTGGTAGAGATGGAGCAGTCTCTGCGTGCATGCGCGCCAAGAGTAGCGTCCGGACGTGGTGGAATTGGAAAGGAATTATTAAAAGAAGCAAAACGCCTGGAGTTCCCGGACGAGGTTATCGCAAGACTGACAGGTCTTACAGAAAGACAGGTGCATGATCTTAGAATGGTGTACGGTATTACCGCATCTTACAAAATGGTAGATACCTGTGCCGCTGAGTTTGCGGCAGAAACACCGTATTATTACTCTGTATTTGGAAGTGAAAATGAAGTAGAAGAGACCTCCGGTAAGAAAAAGGTTCTTGTCCTTGGTTCTGGCCCAATCCGTATCGGACAGGGAATCGAGTTCGATTTCTGTTCCGTACACTGTACATGGGCATTTGCAAAAGAGGGATACGAGACAATTATTATCAATAATAACCCGGAGACAGTCAGCACGGACTTCGATATTGCCGATAAGCTTTATTTCGAGCCGCTGACACCGGAAGATGTAGAGAGCATTGTAGACCTGGAGAAGCCGGACGGAGCAGTTGTTCAGTTCGGTGGTCAGACAGCAATTAAATTGACAGAAGCATTGATGAAAATGGGAGTGCCAATTCTTGGTACAAAGGCAGAAGATGTAGATGCAGCCGAAGATCGCGAATTATTTGATGAAATTCTGGAAAAATGTCAGATTCCAAGACCGACTGGTGGAACTGTATTTACAGCTGAGGAGGCAAAGACTGTTGCGAACAGACTCGGCTATCCGGTACTGGTAAGACCGTCCTATGTGCTTGGCGGACAAGGTATGCAGATTGCTATTAACGATAATGATATCGAGGAATTTATCGGAATCATCAATCAGATTGCGCAGGATCACCCGATTCTGGTTGATAAATATTTGGTCGGTAAAGAAATTGAGGTCGATGCAGTATGTGACGGAACAGACATTCTGATCCCTGGTATTATGGAACATATTGAGCGTGCCGGAATCCATTCTGGTGACAGTATTTCTGTATATCCTGCGCAGAGCATTTCTGAAGTGACAAAGCGTAAAATTGAAGAATATACAAAGCGTCTTGCAAAAGCCCTTCACGTAATTGGTATGATCAACATCCAGTTCATCGTATGTGGCGAAGATGTTTATGTCATCGAAGTAAACCCACGTTCAAGTCGTACCGTTCCTTATATCAGTAAGGTAACAGGTATCCCGATCGTTCCGCTTGCTACAAGAGCGATCATCGGACATAAGATCAGAGAAATGGGTTACACACCGGGACTTCAGAAAGAAGCTGATTATATTGCAATCAAGATGCCGGTATTCTCATTTGAGAAGATCCGTGGTGCAGATATCAGCCTTGGACCGGAGATGAAGTCTACAGGTGAGTGTCTGGGAATTGCAACTACATTTAACGAGGCACTTTACAAAGCGTTCCTTGGAGCTGGAATCAACCTTCCAAAATATAAGAACATGATCAATGACTGTTCGTGATGAGGATAAGGGAGAAGCTGTCGAGATCGGACGCAGATTTGAGGCACTTGGCTACCGCATCTTTGCAACACGCGGTACAGCTGATGCATTAAAAGAAGGTGGCGTAAAAGCAATTCCGTAGTCAATAAGATTGAGCAGGAATCACCGAACCTGATGGATCTGATCCTTGGACACGAGATCGACCTTGTAATTGATACTCCTCCACAGGGAGCAGATCATGCACGAGATGGATTTGTAATCCGTAGAAATGCAATCGAGACAGGTGTCAATGTACTGACAGCTATGGATACGGCAAGAGCACTTGTGACAAGTCTGGAAAATACAGATATCCGTCAGCTTACACTGATTGATATTGCGAAAGTTGAATAAGATGTTATGAATACGGACAGGCAGGGATTGGATTCTCTGCCTGTTTGTGTTATGGAAAATGCAGGGACGAGACGGACGCTACAGTGGCAAAAGAATGTGAAGCTGTGTAGAGGATTTCGGATATTGGCTGGAATTGCGGGGAAGGAGTTTTATAGTGTGAAAACTATTGTATGTGTGGATAACCGGATGGGGATATGTTTTAATGGCAGGAGAGTGAGCCGGGACCGGATGGTGCCAGAGGATATTCTTGAGATGACGAGAGGGAATGTGCTCTGGATGGCGCCGGAGGCAGATAAGCTTTTTAAAGAAGTCTTTAAAGCAAAAGAAGAGGTATGCCGGGAAATTGGGACTGGGAAGAAAATACAGGAGCAGGGCGACTGGAGGATGAAAAAATGTGGAAGGTTGACCGGAATTTTCTGGAAAAGGCAGAAGAAGAGGATTTCTGTTTTGTTGAGGGGGAGAATCTGGCTGGATATGAGGGGAAGATTACAGAGATTGTTCTGTATAAATGGAACCGGGATTATCCGGCAGATGTATTTTTTGAGGTAGATTTAAGCAAGTGGAGACTGGAAGAGAGAAAAGATTTTTCCGGTTACTCCCATGAGAAGATTACAAAAGAAATTTACAACAGGCAGGGATTGCTATGAAGAAGAAAAATTGGGAAAATGAGAGGTGTGCTGCTTCTGACGTTTGCATTGTTTCTGACAGCGTGTGGCACAGGTGGAGCAGATGCGCAAAGTGCATCATATGGAAACAGTCAGGCAGCAGTAGTTGAAAGGCAGTCGGGTAGCGGAGAAAATGAATCGACAGCAGGTGGCAGCCAGGATCCGGTGAGCGCTACATTGGATAATATTCCGGCATACAGCGGAACACCGTATGTAGTGATTGACGATAATGAACCGGATTTTACCGAAGATGAGCTGACAGATCAGTCTTATGAAAGCTACAGTGATCTGGATGAGCTGGGACGATGCGGCGTTGCCGCGTCCAACATTGGGACAGATCTGATGCCGACCGGGAAAAGAGGAAAGATTGGACAGGTGAAACCGTCCGGGTGGCAGACAATAAAATTTGACAATGTGGATGGAAAATATCTTTACAACCGTTGTCATCTGATAGGCTATCAGCTGACGGCAGAAAATGCAAACGAAAAGAATCTGATTACAGGAACCCGCTATATGAATGTGGATGGGATGCTGCCATTTGAAAATATGGTTGCCGACTACATCAAAGAGACAGATAATCATGTAATGTATCGTGTCACACCGGTATTTGAAGGGGAGAATCTGGTTGCATCCGGAGTTTTAATGGAAGCAGAATCAGTGGAGGATCATGGAGAAGGTGTGAAATTTAATGTGTATGTCTATAATGTACAGCCGGGAATTACGATTGATTATGCAACGGGAAAGGCAGTGCTTTCCGATACGGATGCGTCAGTGGGTACGGGAAAAACCAGTGGAAATACAGAGAAAAAGATGTATGTGTTGAATGAAAATACAAAGAAGTTCCATACGCCGGAGTGTCAGGAGTAAAAGATATCAAAGAAGGAAATAAAAAAACATTTACAGGTTCAAGAGAAGAACTGATTAAAGAGGGGTATATCCCGTGTGGGAGATGTAAACCGTAAGAGGAAAATAAAAGAAAAACTGCATATTCTGCGAAAAATATAAAACAAACGGGAGATTTTTAAACAAAATCTCCCGTTTTCTGCTATAATAGAAAACATACTTAATGAATATACATTAGAGGAAATGTGTAAAAGAAAAAGGAGGAACTTTCTCATGAATACTTATCATATGGGAACAAAATGCGTGCAGGGAGGATATACACCTGGAAATGGAGAGCCGAGACAGGTTCCGATCATTCAGTCTACGACATTCAAATACAATACAAGTGAAGATATGGGAAAATTATTTGATCTGGAGGCATCCGGATATTTCTACACCCGTCTGCAGAATCCGACTAATGACCACGTAGCGGCAAAGATCGCGGCGATGGAAGGCGGAACAGCTGCAATGTTGACTTCTTCCGGACAGGCAGCGAATTTCTTTGCTATGTTCAATATCTGTGAAGCAGGAGATCATATTGTGGCTTCCTCTTCGATTTATGGTGGAACCTTCAATCTGATCAGTGTGACAATGAAGAAAATGGGAATTGACGCAACATTTGTTTCTCCGGATGCAACAGAAGAAGAATTAAATGCGGCATTCCAGCCAAATACAAAGCTGATGTTTGGTGAGACGATTGCCAATCCTGCACTTACTGTTCTGGATATTGAGCTTTTTGCAAAGGTTGCGCATGCGCATAGTGTACCGCTGATCGTGGATAATACCTTCCCGACACCGGTCAACTGTCGTCCGATCGAATGGGGAGCAGATATTGTGACACATTCGACTACAAAATATATGGATGGACATGGAGCAGCAGTCGGTGGAGCAATCGTAGACAGTGGTAAATTTGACTGGATGGCTCATGCAGATAAATATCCCGGACTTTGCACACCGGATGAAAGCTATCATGGAATTACCTATGCTGAGAAATTCGGAAAAGAAGGCGCATTTATCACAAAATGTACTTCTCAGTTGATGCGTGATCTCGGATCGATCCAGGCACCACAGAATGCATTTATCCTGAATCTCGGACTGGAATCTCTTCATGTGCGTATGCCAAGACATGTGGAGAACGGACAGGCTGTCGCAGAATTTCTGGAGCAGCACCCAAAGGTTGCTTATGTCAATTATCCGGGACTTCCATCTAACAAATACTATGAAAGAGCAAAGAAATACATGCCAGACGGGGGCTGTGGAGTGGTATCTTTCGGATTGAAAGGTGGAAGAGAAGCTGCTTCCGTATTCATGCAGAATCTGAAGCTTGGAGCGATTGAAACCCATGTGGCAGATGCCAGAACCTGTTGCCTGAACCCGGCAACATCCACACATCGCCAGATGAATGATGAGCAGTTAAAAGAAGCAGGAGTTCCGGCAGAACTGATTCGCATCAGTCTGGGACTTGAAGATAAAGAGGATCTGATCGCAGATATTTCGAATGCGTTGGATGCAATCTAAGGTAGAATTGAAAGAGTAAGGCAAAATTCCGAAAAAACTTACATAAATATATTGATAATACCTATAAGTGGATGTACTTATAGGTATTATTAATTTGAAAATAATTGGATTCAAGTCTATACTATTCAATATAGATAAAATTTATTAATGGGAGGAAAAATATCTATGAAAAAGAAATTGATGTCTGTCCTTCTTGCGGCAGCCATGGTTGCATCAATGGCTGTAGGATGTGGATCAGACAAAAAGGCATCTTCTGACTCTGGGGATACAAAGAAGACAGAGAGCACAGAGAAGAAAACAGAGAGTAACCAGATCTTATTTAACGGATCATCTACATTAGCACCGGTTATTACATCGATTGCGACAGATTTCTTCGACACATATGGAACATGGGATGCATATGATTCATCACTTCCAAAAGAAGACATTGCAATCTATGTATCAGCAGGTGGATCCGGACAGGGAACAAAAGCAGTCATCGATGGAACTTCTACATTTGGTATGGTGGCAAGAAGTGTAAAAGATGAGGAAAAAGAAGCAATTAAAGACGAAAAAGAATATCAGGTAGGTATTGATGCATTAACAATCGCTGTTAATCCTGAAAACCCTGTAACAGGTGTTCTGGATGATCTTTCAACAGAGCAGATCGTTTCATTATTCTCAGGTAAATATGCAACATGGAAAGATCTTGATCCTTCTCTTCCTGATGAAAAGGTTGTAGTGATCACACGTGATATCAATGGTGGGGCACATGAAGTATTCCAGAAGAACATCATGGGTGATACAGAAGTATCCAGCGAAGCAATTCAGGCATCTTCTATGGGAGAACTGGTACAGGATATCATTGATAACAAATATGCAATCGGATATGCATCATTTGGTGTTGCAAATCAGAACGCCGGTAAAGTAGTTACTCTGAAGGTAAATGGTGTAGAGCCGACAAAGGAAAATATCATTGATGGTTCTTACATTATCCAGAGACCACTTTTGATCGTTGGTTCAGGGATCCGACAGATGTTCAGCAGGCATTCCTGGATGTTATCCTTGGAGAGACAGGACAAAAGACTGTAGAAGATATGGGATTCATTCCAATGAAATAGAAAAATATGAAAAAGGGTGTGTCGTATAGATACATCCTTTTTTTTACCAAAGTATGCAAGAAAGGACTTTGTTATGTACAGAAAAATAGCAAATACATTTTGTAAAGTCTTGATATATATGATTGCTTTTGTGGTAGCGGCACTGATGGGGATTATGTTGATACATATTTTGAAGGAAAGTATTCCGGCATTAAGAGAAGTAGGAATCAAAATGTTTCTGCCGTCATCGGAATGGCGTCCGGTAAGTGCGGCCCCGCAGTATGGTCTTCTCCCGGCTGTTACAGGTACTTTGTATGTGTCCGGACTGGCAGTACTGTTTGCGATGATATTGGGAGTGGCATGTGCCTGCTTTCTTACTTTTTTCATGCCAAAGAAACTGGCATCTGTCTGCCTAGCCTTTATAGATCTGGTGGCAGGTATTCCATCGGTAATCTTTGGTTTTATCGGATTAACCGTACTGGTAAAAGCATTTGTAAAATATCTGAAGATGGCAGCGGGACAGTGTGTACTGGTGGCAGGTGTTGTACTGGGAATCATGCTTCTGCCGTATGTTGTATCGACATGTCAGGAATCACTAGTAAATGCAAAACGGACATATGAAAAATCCGGACTGGCACTTGGCTTATCAAGAGAATATGTGTTGATCAAAGTGATACTTCCGGCAATCCGGCCGGGAATTGTAGCAAGTGCGATGATGGCATTCGGACGTGCGCTTGGGGAGACGATGGCAGTAATGATGGTGATCGGTAATTCTGCAATTTTCCCGAAGCTGTTGGGACGCGGGCAGACGCTTCCGGCGCTGACAGCTCTTGAGATGGGAAGCATTGAATACGGAAGTATACATCTGTCGGTGCTTTATGTAGCAAATCTTGTGCTGCTGGTGATACTTGCAGTAGTGACACTGGCAGGGCAGCTGTTGAAGAGGAGGTTTGCAGAACATGAAAAATAAACTGACAAAGTATATGATGCGTACCTTGCTCGGAATTCTTGGAATTTTTACAATCGTAGTGACGCTGTTCTTATTCCTGTATATCTTCTGGAAGGGAAAGAATGTGATGAGTCTTTCATTTATTCTGGATAAGCCGGCGGGGGTACCGCTTGGAACAGCAGGTGGAATCTATCCGGCACTGATGGGATCTATCTATCTTGGCGCACTTTCGGCACTCATGGGGGAATCATCGGAATCGGTGTGGCTGTTTATCTTGTGTTTTATACAAGGAAAAGTATATTTTACCAAGTAATCAGTGCCTGCATTACAGGACTGTCCGGAATTCCTTCTATTCTGTTCGGTCTGGTTGGCTATACGCTGTTGATCTATCAGTTTGGTCTGGGAAGAAGTCTCTTGTGTTCAGCTATCTGTGTGGCTGTTATGATTGTACCGTTTATTGCGATCCGTGCAGAAAAGATACTGAAAGAAAAGGGCACAGAATACATGAAGAATTCACTGGCACTTGGAATGTCCAGAGAATATGCGGTCATACGATTAATTCTTCCGGTCTGTGCAGTGGAATTGCTTGGAACGGTGGCGCTTGGAATGGCATACGGAATGGGAGCGGTTGCACCGATTTTGTATACGGGTGCGGTTATGGTCGCAGATGTTCCGGGAAAACTTACGGATCCATTTATGTCATTGCCGTATCATCTGTATATGCTGGTAAATAATGGATTTTCTCTGGATTATGCATATGGAACGGCGTTCGTACTGATGTTATTCTTACTGCTCATACAGATCATATGTAAATGTATTACTTATATACGAAAGGATTACTGATATGTTAACGATAGAACAGATAAGTTGTGGATTTGGCAGACAGGAGATATTGCATGATATCAGTCTTACGATACCGGAAGGAAAGATTACGGCAATCGTAGGACAATCCGGCTGTGGAAAAACAACATTTTTAAAGACACTAAACCGAATGATAGAAGAGGAGGGCGGCTTTTATAAAGGAAAGATCATTCTTGACAGCGAAGACATTAAAGGACTTTCAACGGAAGTATTAAGAACCAGAATCGGAATGGTATTTCAACAGCCGATCGCATTTCCGTACAGTATAGAGAAGAATCTGTCATACGTCCTGAAATATCATGGAATTAGAGAAGCCGGAGAAATAGAGCGGATCACCAGAGAGTGTCTGCAGAAAGCAAGACTATATGATGAAATAAAAGACCAACTGAAGAAGTCTGCAAAAAAATTATCCGGTGGACAGAAACAGCGTCTTGCCATAGCAAGAAGTTTGTGTGTGAATCCGGAAATTCTGCTGTTGGATGAGCCGTGTTCTGCGCTTGATATGAAGAATACCATTGCGATAGAAGAGACACTTCTGGAATTAAAGGGAAAATATACATTTGTGATCGTAACACATAATCTGGCACAGGCAAAAAGAATTGCAGATCAGATTATCTTTATGGATCAGGGAAGAGTACTGGAAGTGACAGACACAAAGACATTCTTTGAGCATCCGTCATCCGAACCTGCAAGAGAGCAGATACAGTATATGTAAGAGTAAAGGAGAACGTATGAGAATAGAAATTCCCGGATATAAAACGATGGATCTGAAATATCTGATTCTGGATTATAACGGAACTATTGCGAAAGATGGCATAATACCCGAAAGTGTAAAGGAACGGCTGAAAAAGCTGAGTGGAATATATGAGATTTATGTTCTGACAGCAGATACACATGGAACTGCGAGAAAGATATGTGAAGGACTACCGTTAAAGATACAGACATTCCCTGGTAATGCTGCAGCAGAAGAAAAAAGAAAAATCATAGAGCAACTGGGTGGGAAACGGTGTATTGCAGTAGGAAACGGACGGAATGACCTGCCTATGTGCAGGATAGCAGAACTCAGTGTTGGAATTATAGAGGCGGAAGGTGCGTATGGAAGACTGATTGCAAATGTTGATATCTGTACCAGATCGATAGAGGAAGCACTGGATGTGCTTGCAATGCCGAAAAGGATGGTAGCGACACTAAGGGGATAAGTTTATATCCCCTTTTTTTGACGTTTTTATAGCAATCATGCTAAAATAGAGAAATCTACCATGTGTATGGAATATTTTGAGCCGGCAGGGACAGTAAAAAGACCAAAAACCCCGTCCCCAATGGCTGGAGAGGGAAAATTATGAATAAAAAGAGAATCATTTAGCAGCAGATGGGGATTTATCTGTGCCTGTATCGGTTCAGCGGTCGGTATGGGAAATATCTGGATGTTCCCAACAAGAGTATCATTGTATGGAGGCGGTTCATTTCTGATACCATATTTTATATTTGTAATACTGATCGGTTCGACGGGAGTGATCGGGGAGATGAGCTTTGGGCGTGCGGCAAAGGCCGGTCCAATCGATGCATTTGGAATTGCCTGTGAGAAAAAAGGAAAGAGAAAAGTCGGAGAAGCACTGGGGATGATCCCTGTATTCGGATCACTTGCCATGGCGATCGGATATACGGTTGTAATGGGGTGGATCCTAAGATATGCCGTTGGAACATTTACAGGAGCAACACTTTCGCCTGAAAATGTGGATGAATTCGGGGCGGCATTTGGTAAGATGGCGTCAGCATTTGGTAATAATATATGGCAGATACTTGCGCTTGTGGCCTGTATGCTGATTCTGATGTTAGGTGTCGGAAGTGGCATTGAAAAAGCAAATAAGATCATGATGCCGATATTCTTCGCATTGTTCGTGATTCTGGGAATTTATGTCGGATTCCAGCCGGGAGCAAGTGAAGGATACCGTTATATTTTCAGAGTAGATCCAGAGGCATTCAAAGATCCGGCAACGTGGATCTTTGCACTTGGTCAGGCATTCTTTTCCCTGTCGGTAGCAGGAAATGGAACATTGATCTATGGATCTTATCTTTCGGATGAAGAGGATATTCCGGCTTCTGCAGGAAGAGTTGCATTATTTGATACGATTGCAGCAATTCTTGCCGCACTCGTTATCATTCCGGCGATGGCAACAACGGGAGCGCAGTTGGATCAGGGAGGTCCCGGACTATTGTTCATCTTTCTCCCGAATCTGATCAAAGGAATGCCGGGAGGATGGCTGATCGCAATCATCTTCTTTGTTGCGGTATTACTTGCGGGTATGACATCGTTGATCAACTTGTATGAGGCTCCGATCGCTACGGTGCAGGAAAAATTCAAGCTTGGAAGAGTGCCGGCATGTGCATTTACAGGAATTGTGGGAGTGATCGTCTCCTTGCTGATCCAGGGCATCGTGTCAGACTGGATGGATGTGCTGTCTATCTATATCTGTCCGCTTGGAGCCGGGCTTGCAGGAATCATGTTCTTCTGGATATGCGGTAAGGCATTCGTGGAAAAACAGGTTAATACAGGAAGAGAGACACCATTTACGAAACAGTATTATACAATATGTAAATATTTTTATGTACCGGTATGTTTTATTGTGCTGATCCTTGGAATTGTTCTCGGAGGAATCGGTTAGAAGAAAAAAGGAATGAGAGGATAAAGAAGAATGAAAAAAGGAAATGTGGCAGCATTACTGCCGATAGGCGTATTTTTGTGTATCTATCTGGGGCTTGGAATCGCATTTGAATATGTAATGAAGATTCCGATGGGATTCTATAATGTTCCGATCATAATCGCATTTCTTGCAGCGATTCTGGTGGCATGCCTGCAGAACCGCAAGATAAGTTTTGACAGAAAGCTGGAAATCATGGCGCAGGGGCTTGCTGATAAGAATATTATTACAATGCTTCTGATCTTCCTGACGGCTGGGGCGTTTGTCGGAGTGGTAGGAAGAAGCAGTGCGGAAAGTGTGGCATATTTCATGTTGTCACTGATTCCGGCAAGATTTTCAGTTGCGGTATTATTTGTGGTAGCCTGTTTTGTGTCGGTTGCCATGGGAACGTCGGTTGGGACAATTACATTGATCACGCCGATCGCAGTGTCCGTATCCAAGGCTTCGGGATTTGACATGGCACTTTGCATCGGTTCGGTTATGGGAGGATCAATGTTCGGAGATAACCTTTCTTTTATTTCAGATACAACGATCGCAGCATGTAACGGACAGGGATGTCAGATGAAGGATAAATTCCGTGAGAACTTCGGAATTGCACTTCCGGCGGCGATTGCAACGCTGGTATTGATTTTAGTTTTTTCATTTCAGACAGACATTGCCGGACAGGTAAGTAAGTCTTATAATCTGGTGCAGATTATCCGTATGTGCTGGTTCTCATAGGAGGAATTGCCGGAGTCAATGTGTTTGTGGTGCTTCTGATCGGAATTCTGTCAGGTTCGGTTATCATGCTGGCCGGCGGACATGTTGCGGCGACAGAGCTGCTTGCTAATATGGGTTCCGGGGCTTCCGGGATGTTCGAGACGAGTATGGTGGCAATCCTGGTGGCAGCGATGTGTGCACTGATCCGTGAATATGGTGGTTTTGATGCATTGCTGACAGGAATCCACAAAGTATTCAAAGGCCGCAAAGGCGGTCAGTTTGGTATGGGACTTCTGGTCGGAACGATGGATATTGCAACGGCGAATAATACTGTGGCGATCGTAATGGCGAATCCGATCGCGAAGGATATGGCAAAAGAATATGGGATCACACCGCGAAAGGCAGCTTCGATACTGGATACATTTTCCTGTATTTTTCAGGGGATTATTCCTTACGGAGCGCAGATGCTGGTAGCAATCTCTGCGGCAAGTGAACTGGGATATCGTGTGTCGGCATTTCAGATCATGCCGAAGCTTTTTTATCCGTTTTTTATTATTTGTGAGTTCTATGATATTTATCTTTGTGATTCCGGCAAAGAAAGAGAGGTAAATCGTGAAAGAAGAGATCAGACAGAAACTGACAGGTGCAGTCATCGGACTTGCAAGAACCTGTGAGAATAACGAAAAGACAGAGAACACTAACCGGGTATTCCTAGAAGCACTGACGGTGGCCGGAGACTGGTCGGCAAGTATCTTTGATATGAGTGAGATGTTAGAAAAGGTAAGAAATGAAAAATATACAGTCTCACCGGGATGTGTAACATGTGCAGCGCCATGTGGCAATACGGATGACTATGATATGGAGAATCTGTGGAAAGAATCCGAAGAAATCGGAGCTTTCAAGAATACAATCCTGATGGTGATCTGTCAGACAGCAGCAAAATTGTATCATGCAGATCAGACAGAAGAATCTGAGACGGTGAAGTTATTATTCCGTGCGTTACGTATGATCAGTTTTGAGGGCTGGGATGTTGCAGGGCTTATACCGGTGATGCTGGAGCTTGGAAAAGCCGGACGGATATAAAAATAAATAGAATAATATTAGCAAAAAAGACTTTAAAAGGGATTCGGAAAAATCTATTCCAAAGTCTTTTTTGTTATCCATTCAAAAGAAGTATTACTTATGAAAGATAAGAAAAATTATCTGATTTGATAGAAGATTAATGATAAGAAATGCGTTATAATAACAATACACTGTATATATCAAGGAGGAACAAAAACATGACAGTACCAGAAAGACTTTTCCGCACTTCGAAAGTGCATGGAAGAAAAGAACATTGATGTGTATGTAGTACCGACTGCGACTTTCATCAGAGTGAATATGTTGGGGAACATTTCAAAGCGAGAAAGTTCATTACAGGGTTCTCAGGATCAGCAGGAACCGCTGTGATCACAAAGACAGAAGCAAGACTTTGGACAGACGGACGTTACTTCATCCAGGCGGCAGCACAGTTGGAGGGGACAACTGTAGAACTCATGAAAATGGGTGAGCCTGATGTGCCGGAGCTGAATGCATACATTGAAGAGGTATTAAAAGAAGGAGAGACTCTCGGATTTGACGGAAGAGTCGTATCCGTTGGCGAAGGAGAAGGCTATGCAGCCATCGCCCGGAAGAAGAATGCGAAAGTAAATTACCAGGTAGACTTAATTGATGAGATCTGGGAAGACCGTCCGGTATTATCTGAGGAGCCTGCATTTGACCTGGATGTAAAGTATGCTGGAGAGAATGTTGCAAGCAAACTTGCAAGAATCCGTGAAGAGATGAAAGAAGCAGGAACCAATGTGCACGTTGTATCTACGATCGACGACATCTGCTGGACGTTAAATATCCGTGGAAATGATATAGACTTCTTCCCACTGGTATTATCTTACGGAATCATTACAATGGACAGTTTCGAGCTGTATATCGATGAGAGAAAATTAGATGACAAGTTAAAAGCCAAACTTGCAAAAGATGGCGTAAACTTACACCCATACAACGACATTTACGAAGACGTGAAGAAATTTGGCAGTGATGTGGTTGCAATGATCGATCCTGGAAAACTGAATTATGCATTGTTCAACAATATTCCTGAAAATGTTAAGACAGTAAAAAAGAGAAATCCGGCAATTCTCATGAAAGCGATCAAGAACCCGGTTGAGATCGAGAACATCCGCAAAGCACAGATCAAAGACAGTGTTGCGCATGTAAGATTCATGAAATGGCTGAAAGAAAATGTCGGCAAGATGAAGATCACAGAGATGAGTGCCTCTGACAAACTGGATGAGTTCCGTGCTGAGATGGGAAACTTCATCCGTCCAAGCTTCGAGCCAATCTCTTCATTTGGAGAGCATGGTGCAATCGTACACTACACATCTTCTCCGGAGACAGATGTAGAGTTAAAAGAAGGACAGTTATTCTTAACGGATACAGGAGCTGGATTCTATGAAGGTTCCACAGATGTAACCAGAACTTACGCACTCGGCGAAGTTCCACAGATCATGAAAGATCACTTCACATTGGTTGCGATTAGTAACTTACAGCTTGGCAGTGCAAAATTCCTGGAAGGTTCTACCGGTATGATTCTTGACATCCTTGCAAGAAAACCATTCTGGGACAGAGACTTAAACTTCAACCATGGTACAGGACACGGAGTCGGATACCTTCTGAACATCCACGAAGGACCTGCAGGTTTCCGCTGGAAATATCGTAAGGGTGAGACAGAAGTATTACAGGAAGGCATGGTCATCACAGATGAGCCTGGAATCTATATTGAAGGATCTCACGGAATCCGTCTGGAGAACGAACTGTTGACCTGCAAAGGAACATTGAATGAATATGGTCAGTTCATGTACTTCGAAGCAATCACCCTGATTCCAATGGATCTGGATGCGATCAATCCGGATATTATGACACAGGAAGACAAGAAACTGCTGAATGATTATCATGCAAAAGTATACGAAGTGATTGCTCCTTACCTGAACGAGGAAGAGCAGGAGTGGCTGAAGAAATATACAAGAGCTGTCTAAGCAGCGAGATTGAACGGGAGTTTTGAATCTCTGCTTCTAAATGAGAAATGATATTCATATAATGAATTGACAAAGAAATAAATACTAAGTAGAAATCTAGTTAGCTGTAACTAACCTAGATTCTTTTTAGTAAAGGAGTTCTTTATATTATGAAGAAAAAATTCCGAAATCAATCAAAGAATAAGACATTTGATTTTTTACGTTATCTGGGACCGGGCCTTCTGGTAACAGTAGGATTCATAGACCCTGGAAACTGGGCTTCGAATATTGCGGCGGGCTCCGGATTCGGATATGAGCTATTGTGGATGGTGACGTTATCGACCATCATGCTGATCATATTGCAGCACAATGCAGCACATCTGGGAATTGCAACGGGACTTTGCCTTTCGGAGGCGGCAAGCAGATATATCCAAAGGCTGTTAAAGAATATTATTCTTCTGTCGGCAATGCTTGCGGCAGTAGCAACTGCGATGGCAGAGATGCTAGGTGGTGCAATCGCATTGCAGATGCTGTTTCGGATACCAATAAAAATAGGGAGTATGCTGATTCTTGCAGTTTCTCTTTTTATGTGCATTTACGAATGCTTATAAAAGGATTGAGAAGCTGATCATCATATTTGTATCGCTGATTGGATTTTCTTTCTTATTTGAAATAGGAATTGCGAAGATCGACTGGGGAGCAGCCGCAGTCGGATGGGTGAAACCTTCGTTTCCAGCGGGAAGTATGCCGGTGATCTTAAGTGTATTAGGAGCGGTGGTAATGCCGCACAATCTGTTCTTACATTCGGAGATCATCCAGAGCAGACAGTGGAACCTGGAAGATGATTCCGTGATCAAACAGCAGCTGAAATATGAATTTAAAGATACATTATTTTCCATGATCATAGGATGGGCGATCAACAGTGCCATGATTCTGATGGCAGCAGCTACGCTTTATCAGGGCGGAAATGGGAGGCAGATTGATGATTTGACAGTCGCAGGAAAGATGTTGTCGCCTTTGATGGGAAATGCGGCGACGGTAGTCTTTGCACTGGCACTGTTATTGGCCGGTATCTCATCGAGTATCACTGCTGGAATGGCAGGTGGAACGATTTTTTCCGGGATCTTTAATCAGCCATATGACATGAAGACAAAAGAGACGAAAGCTGGCATTTTATTGACGATGATTCTGGCAGCGGTTGTCATCCTGTTTATCAGCCAGCCGTTTAAAGGTCTGATATATTCCCAGATGCTGCTTGCGATTCAGCTTCCGATTACAATATTTACACAGATATATCTGACCTCATCTGAAAAAGTAATGGGAAAATATGTGAACAGCAGACGTTTGAATTTTTTTGCTTCTGGTGATTGCTGTGATTGTAACAGGGCTGAATATAGCATTGCTTTTTGTATAGACAGGAAGAACAGAATAAGAAGAAAGAAAAACCGGGCACTGTATAGAAACAGGCTCGGTTTTTTTGTATCAATTATTCGGTTACAGCGGAAGCGGCAACGTTTTCTTTCTCAGGAAACATCTTTCTGAAGATCAGACGGATGAATGGTCCGCAGTAGAAGATCTGCCAGAAGAAAGCAACCGGGAAGTTCATGAATGTTGTCTGACACCAGGTAGCAATTACATTACTTCCTGCGTTCTTGAACAGAATCGTTGCAACAAGACTCATGCAAGGACACATGATGCATACGATCATGGAAGAGATTGCAAGAGTGATGAAGATTGGTCTGTCCTGTGGTGTAACGATACGGAATGCAAGCATATGTGCAAGCTTGTCAACGAAGACAAATTCCAGAACGAAAGCAACCGGCCACATGATCTTCAGTTCGCCGAAAGCCATCAGGAATACTTCGTTGCTCATTCCTCCGACATTCAGGCAAATATTGTAACAGATCATGATGTAAACCATCAGAAAAGACATCATCAGTGTAAAAATAACATTTTGAAATAAAGTTTTGGCATAATTTTGTTCTCCTTTTTATGTGAATATTTAAAAATGGGTACAAAAAAGACACTTGTGTTGTTCGTTTAGTCAAGCATACACTTGTGTCGTTTCCAATTAAACCAAAATCATCTTATTTTTTTGTCCGAATATGAATTATACCGAATGAAAAGCTAAAAATCAAGCATTTATTAAAGAAAGGGCAATTGATTAAAATTCAATTGCCCTTTTAACGGCCTCAATATCTCCCGTAAACAAGATGCTCTCCATTCCAAGTTCTTTACTTGCAATGACATTTTCCACCGTATCATCGATGAAGAAGCATTCACTTGGTAGAAGGTCATATTTATTGAACAGATGGTAATAAATATCGTGTCCCGGCTTTGCCATCTTTAGAGGTGCAGAGAAGACGATGCCATCGAATTCTTTCAGGATCGGATAATCTTTCGGTGCACGTTCTGCAAACCTGGTAGAAGCGTTGGAAAGCAGATAGATCGGAACTCCCCGGGCTTTTAACTCTTTGATGAATTTCCATGTTTCAGGAAGCGGATCGACATACTGGAACCAGTTCTCGAAAAATCGCGGGCAGTATCTTTCAGACGGTCCGGAAGTTCTGCAATCGTATCTTTGGCATTCTGGTCATAGTCGATAGTTCCGGCATCTAAAGCTACCCAGTTTTTAAAAATGGCATCAGCAAGAATATCATAATCTTCCGGTGTAGAAGCAAATTTCCCCAGGATATAGTCTCCTTTAAATTTTCCGATTACATTTCCAAAGTCGAAAATAATATTCTTGTATTTCATCTCAAGTTCCTCCCTGTATTTTATACTGCCTGTTTTATATTTTTATAAACACTATTATAGCTTTATGGATAGAAGGAATCAATATATATAGGATAAATAACATGTCAATATAAGTATGATTAATAAAAGAATGTCAGGATTTTGTGAGATTGACAATTATCGGGAAAGTGTATATGATTTTCGATAGAACTGTAAAAGGAAAGAGAGATTATTATGGAAATCAGTATACTTTTAATGGAACAGATCACAGAACTATTTCTTATGATACTGATGGGATATATTATTGTAAAGACAGGATTGTTAAAGGGAGATGACAGCAAAGTTATTTCTAAAATTGTATTATATCTTGTTATCCCGTGTGTGATCATCAATGCATTTCAGGTGGATTATACGAGTGAAAAGGTGAAGGAACTTTTGCTGGTATTTGCAGCGTCGGTATTATTACAGGTTATATTGCTGGCAGCAGTGTGGGGTGTTGGAAAGGTATTGAAACTAAATGAAGTAGAGATGACATCCATCTATTATTCGAATTCGGGCAATTTGATCGTACCGCTGGTGACTTTTATTCTGGGAAAAGAATGGGTATTATACGGTTGTGTGTTCATGAGTGTCCAATTGGTATTTCTGTGGACGCATGGCAAGAATACGATCAGCCGGGAAGGAAAGTGGGACTGGAAAAAGATTGTATTCAATATCAATATGATCTCGGTATTTGCCGGAGTTGTGCTGTTTTTTACCAGGATCAGGCTTCCGGAAATTGTAAATCAGACCTTAAGTTCTGTGGGCAGTATGATCGGTCCGGCAAGTATGATCGTAACGGGAATGCTGATCGCAGAGATGAATCTGAAGAGTATATTTGAAAATGTGAAAGTGTATTTTATTTCATTTCTGAGACTGGTCGTGATACCTGTGATATCATTGATGATTTTAAAGATAAGCGGGCTTGTGAACATACATTCGTATGGAAAGAAATTACTGCTTATCGTATTTCTTGCGGTGATCACACCGTCTGCTTCAACGATCACACAGATGTGTCAAGTGTATGGAAATGATTCGAAATATGCCAGTGCAATCAATGTTATGACGACATTATTATCCATTGTGACAATGCCACTCATGGTGCTCTTGTATCAGACTGTGATGTAGAAGAGAGTATAGATGAAAGGCGTGTATTTGTATATAGTTGATGAAGAAAATTATCTGTTTTCTGATTGAAAGCTAACCAAAGGTAAGATACAATGGAGATATGAAGGAGGGGAGCAGAAGATGGCAGAATTACTTACAGCGGCGACACCGATATCCTATTATCTCGTTGCAGTAAATATTATTGCATTTATTTTATATGGAACGGATAAAGCGAAAGCAATGCATCATCAGTGGAGGATCAAAGAGGCAGTGCTGATAGGGATTGCGTTTGTCGGCGGTGCATTTGGTGCGTTTGCAGGAATGATTGTATTTCATCATAAGACAAGAAAGATGAAATTCCGAATCTTAGTTCCAATCGCTATTATCATCTGGCTGACCCTTGGCGGATTTTTGGCAGAACGTGATGTGGTAGGACTGACGAAGACAGACCGGCCAAAGAATGAATACAACGGCACAGAGATCACACCGTATCATAGCAGTGTGGATAAAGATGGTGACGGTACGGATGATCAGACCGATATTTTGAAGAATGCATTGGTTTATGTGAAGAAGCGGCCGGTTTACAAGAGCAGATATTATCAGACCGGTTATCCGGATGACAGATATGGTGTCTGTACAGATGTTGTCGGATATGCGCTTAAGAAAAGCGGATATGACCTGCGGGAACTGGTAGACAAAGATATCAGAACGAATTCGAAGGATTATGATATCGATGAGCCGGATAAAAATATTGATTTCCGAAGAGTAAAGAACCTGAGAATATATTTTGAACATACAGCGACCAGTCTGACCACGGATGTAAATGACATTGAACAATGGCAGGGCGGCGACATTGTAGTGTTCAAGAATCATATCGGGGTAATTTCTGACAGACGGAATGTGGAAGGTGTACCATATGTGATTCATCATAATGATCCGTATCAGAAGAATTATGAGGAAGATATCCTGCAGGAGAAAACGGATATTGTCGGGCACTTTAGAATATCGTAATGGCAAAGCACTGTGAAATATTACCAAATTTCGCAGTGCTTTTTTGGCGCATTTTTCAATTATGTCTTTTTATGACAAATCTTTTAATAATAAAGACTGTTCGTCCGGTTTAGCATTCTCAGCAATTACATCACGGACGTTCTGCATACGCATGTCCAGGTCGGCACTGATCTGTGCACAGGCAAGCATCTCATCCTCCAGATATTTTGCTTTGTCAGCCGGGATATCTTTCTTGTAACGCAGCTTATGTTCCAGACTTGCCCAGAAATCCATAGCGATCGTACGAAGCTGTACTTCTACAGTCATGTTACGTTTTCCGTCCTGTAAAAAGATTGGTACACTGACGATCAGATGAAGGCTGCGGTATCCGCCTGGTTTTGGATTTTTGATATAGTCTTTCTTCTCAAGAAGTGTGATGTCATCCTGAGAAAGCAAACAGTCCGCAAGCATATAGATATCATCCGGAAAAGAGCAGATGACACGGACACCGGCAATATCATGGATATTTTCTTCAATAGAAGAAAGGGTGAGAGGTATGTCTTTTTTACGGATCTTTTTAATCAGGCTTTCCATGGATTTGACACGGGATTTGATATCCTCAATCGGATTGCGGTCATATTCCAGGGAATACTGTTCGTTTAATACTTTGAATTTCGTCTCTACTTCCATGATGGCACATTGATAATAGGACATCTGTTTCTCTATTGGTTTCATATTTTTATTAACAAAATCCAGAAATTCGTCAGACATCAGACTGTTTCTGACGAAGCGTTCTTTGCGTTGTTCGATAAATGTCTCAAAGGGTCTCATGTTGCATTTCTCCTTTCATTATCCAAAAATATTTTAGCATATCTGTAGTTGAAATTCTATCAACAGATAGGTGCGTTTATGGGAGAATGCGACAATGTAAAAGAATTGTAGCAAGTTGTACAAAATCAAGTCCAATTGTCGGATATATTCACAGTTAAAATTTTTCGTGGTAAGATAAATGACATAACATAAGATATAAAGAAACAAATCATAAGGAAGTGTAAGTTTATGAATTCCAGATACAAAGGAATATTTTTCATTACATTATCGGCGTTATCATTTGCATTCATGAATGCTTTCGTAAGGTTATCCGGTGATCTGCCTTCGGTACAGAAGAGCTTTTTCAGAAATCTGGTAGCTTTTTTTATTGCGCTGATCATGATCATAAGAAGCAAGGATGGATTCAAAATCGAAAAGGGAAATCTGAAATATATGATTCTGCGTGCGACATTCGGTACGGTGGGAATCTTGTGTAATTTCTATGCGGTGGATCATCTGGTGCTGTCGGATGCATCGATGCTGAATAAGATGTCGCCGTTTTTTGTAATTATCTTTTCATTTTTATTGCTGAAAGAAAAGATGAGTCCGGCACAGACACTGGCGGTTGCAGGTGCATTTATCGGAAGCTTATTTGTAATCAAACCGACATTTACGAATATGGCACTGGTACCGTCACTGATCGGACTGTGCGGTGGGATCTGCGCAGGTATTGCTTATGCGATGGTGCGTATCCTGGGGCAGAGAGGACAGAAAGGTTCTTCGGTTGTAATCTTCTTTTCAGGATTCTCGTGTGTGGTTACACTGCCATATCTGCTTCTGGATTTTCATCCGATGAGCGGCCTGCAGATCTTAACGCTTCTGGGAGCGGGACTTGCGGCTGCAGGCGGCCAGTTCGGAATCACGGCGGCTTATTATCATGCACCGGCGAAAGAGATATCCATTTATGATTATTCGCAGATCATCTTTTCGACGATTCTGGGCTTCTTTCTGTTCGGACAGGTACCGGATAGGTATAGCGTGCTGGGGTATGTGATCATATGTGCGATGGCGCTTTGGATGTTTGTGTATAATAAGAACCGGGATTAAACACAAAATCGATTTAATAATTCAGCTTTTCTGGAATCAAAAGTTTTCCGAATCTGTTCGTTGGTTTTTACCGGTGGATACTCTAGAAAAAACGAAGGAGCTTACTTTATGCAGGCACAAGTAAAAACGTGGGGGAATAGTCAGGGGGTTCGCATTTCAAAGGAAATATTAAAAGCTGCAAACATAAGAGCTTCTAAGACTGGTATTACAAACTGTTATTACATTTTACAATAATTATGTTGACTTATAGAAAATCCATGATATGATTCAAATGTTAGATTTAGGAAATGGTAATTTTATGAAGGAAAACAAGGGGTAAAAAAGATGAATTATAACAAGATTGTACAGGGGATCCTGGACATCGGAGAAGCGATGCTTCAAAGCGGTGCAGAGAATTTCCGTTTGGAAGACAGCTTTTACCGCATGTGCAGAAGCTATGGATTTAAGAGATCGGATGTATTTGTCATTCCGAGTAATATACAGGTGACGGTGGAGACACCGGAAGGCGAGATTATTACACAGATACGTCATATCGAGTCGTCGGAGCCGAATTTTGACCAGCTGGATTATCTGAATAATCTGTGCAGATATGTCTGTCAGCATACACCGGATGAAAATGAGATGCGTGAGAAGTATCTGGAAGTTATCAATCGTGAACCACAGAAGCGTATCACAAGATATGCGGCAGGAATCATGGGTGGAACAGGATTTGCTGTATTTTTCGGGTGTAACCTCCGGGATGCGGTCATTGCATTTATAGTATCGGTGATGATCGTTGCAGTCGGTGACTGGCTTGCGAAGCGTGAAAGCAACTTACTGGTTTACAATGGTATTCTTGCGTTTATATCAGAAGTGATTATTATCGGAGCTTTGAAGATGGGAATTGCAGAGCATCCGGACCGTATTATGATCGGTATCGTCATGCTTCTGATCAGTGGACTGAGTACAACGAACGGAATCAGGGATCTTCTTCAGAGAGACTTCATTTCCGGATTCATTAATATTATGAATTCGTTCCTTGGAGCAGCGGGAATTGCATTTGGAATTGGTCTGGCGATCATATTATTCCACGAGGGATATTCCGATCATTTTATCCTGAATCACAGTGTACCGATCCAGCTGCTCTCCTGCACGGTTGCATGTACGGGATTTGCATTATGGTTCAAGATCCGTGGAAAACAGGTATGGTATAACAGTATCGGAGCATTTTTTACATGGGCAATCTATGTTGCAGTATACGCAGTAAAACCGAGTAACTTCATGGCAACCATGATTGCAGCAGGATTTGTTGGATTTTATGCATTTATCATGTCCAGAGTAAATAAAGCACCTTCAACCATCTTTTTGACTGCATCGGTATTCCCGCTGATCCCAGGACCGAATCTGTACTATGTAATGTACGGGTGTGTCAGCCAGGATCCGCAGATGGTTTTTGATGAGACGATTATTCTTCTGGCGACTTGCCTTGCAATTGCATTCGGATTTATCATCGTAGATGTGGCATCCAGAAGTATCATGCATGCAATGAAGAGAGAATATCATATCGGTAAAAGCGCATTGAATCTTCCGCTGATCGGTGGAAAGAAATAATAATTGAAATCTATGAATTATGAAAAGTTAGTACAGGGAATCCTGAATATAGGAGAAGCAATGTTACAGTGCGGGGCGGAAATTTTCCGGGTAGAAGACAGCCTGTACCGTATGTATAAGAGCTATGGTTTCGTAAAATATGATGTATATGTGATTCCAAGTAATATACAGGTGACGGTGGAGTCGCCGGAAGGTGAGATTCTCACACAGATCAGGCATATAGAGTCTACAGGGGCAGATTACGACAGGCTGAATTATCTGAATGCCCTGTCACGGTATGTCTGTGCATATAATCCGGATGACAAAGAACTGGTCAGGCGCTATAAAAAAGTAATTGCACGGCCGGATCAGAGTGAACTGATCACAGGAATCGCACAGATTACAGGTGGAACGGCGTTTACCGTATTCTTCGGCGGGGATATGCAGGATGCAGTTGTTGCATTGATTGTCTGCCTGATGATCGTTCTGGCAGGCAGATGGCTTGGTAAGCGGGAGGCAACCCGATGATCTACAATCTGATCCTTGCATTCTTATCGGAGGTTGTGATCATCAGTGCTGCCAGGATCGAATTGGGAGATCATCCGGACCGTATCATGATAGGAATTATCATGCTGTTGGTCAGTGCACTTGGTGTGATCAATGGGATACGTGATGTGATGCAGAGAAACTTTATATCCGGAGCACTGGAAGTAATGAATTCAATGCTTGGTGCGTTTGGCATTGCTTCCGGGATCGCACTTGCAATGCTGTTGATGGGAAATATATCGGCAGAAGGATTTGATGTGAATAAAAATACCGTGATTCAGCTGATTTCCTGTACGATAGGCTGTATCGGTTATGCAAGCTGGTTCAAAATACGGGGAAAGAAAATCCTGTATTCCGGTGTCGGGGCATTTCTGACATGGGGGATATATTTACTGGTGTATGCATGGTATCCGAATAATTTTTCCGCAATAGTAGCTGCGTCCTGTTTTGTTGCAGGATATGCATTTATTATGTCGAGAATCGATCATGCGCCGTCCACGGTCTTCCTGACCGCATCGGTCTTTCCGTTGATGCCGGGAGCAAGGCTGTATTATCTGATGTATGGTGTAGTCAGCAGAAATTTTTCAATGGCAGCAGAGCATGCACGGGTATTGCTCGAAACGTGTCTTGGTATTGCATTTGGATTTATTATTGTAGATGTGATTTCAAGAAGTATCATGCGGGCGCAGGGAAAAGAATATCACATGGGGAAAAAGTCTACAGTTATTAAAAAAGATGAAAAATAAAGACTGTGTTACGAGCATCCGGATGATGCAGGTGAATTTTTCGGATTGACAATTTTCCATCCTTATAATATAGTAAGAGACAAAGAGAAGATCTGATGACTGACGGATAATGTGGAGTACCACAGGGAAATCAGATACTTGGTAGAAGCCGACCGTCTGGGCAGCATTTATCCTAAATAGGATGAGTGTTGTCCTTTTTTTACAACACCGGATACAGAAGAACCGGTAGTGTTGTATGAAAAGGACCGGGAATTCAGAAAGACAACATACGATCAGGAGGAAATGAATGATGAAAACAGATATTGAGATCGCACAGGAATGTATGATGGAGCCTATCACAAAGGTGGCAGAAAAAGCAGGAATTCCAGAAGAATATCTGGAACAGTATGGAAAGTATAAAGCAAAGATTGATTATAATTTTTTAAAGAAATCAGATAAAGAAGACGGGAAGCTGATTCTTGTGACCGCAATCAATCCAACACCGGCAGGAGAGGGTAAGACAACTACCACGGTAGGTCTTGCAGATGCCCTGCAGAGAATGGGGAAAAAGCCTATGGTGGCACTTCGTTGAGCCATCTCTTGGACCTGTATTCGGTATGAAGGGAGGAGCTGCGGGCGGAGGATACGCGCAGGTTGTTCCGATGGAAGATATCAACCTTCATTTACGGGAGATTTTCATGCGATCGGAGCTGCGAATAACTTACTGGCAGCAATGATCGATAACCATATCTATCAGGGAAATGACCTGAATATTGATCCAAGAAAAATTGTATGGAAGAGATGTGTGGATATGAATGACCGTCAGCTCCGTTTCATCACAGACGGACTTGGCGGAAGGGTAAATGGTGTGCCGAGAGAAGACGGCTATGATATCACTGTTGCTTCTGAAATCATGCAATCCTCTGCCTCTCGAAGGATATTGCAGACCTGAAAGAAAGACTCGGAAAGATTATTGTTGGTTATACTTATGGCAAGATCGCAGACCAAAAACCGGTAACAGCACATGACCTGCATGCAGAAGGTGCGATGTGCGCACTTCTGAAAGATGCTTTGAAACCGAACCTGGTACAGACACTGGAGCATACACCTGCAATCGTGCATGGCGGACCATTTGCCAATATCGCGCACGGATGCAACTCACTGACGGCGACCAGAATGGCAATGAAGCTTGCAGATTATGCGATCACAGAAGCAGGATTCGGAGAAGACTTAGGGGCAGAGAAATTCCTGGATATCAAATGCCGTATGGCAGGAATCAAACCGGATGCAGTCGTGATCGTAGCAACTGTAAGAGCTCTCAAGTATAACGGCGGCGTTGCAAAACCGGATCTGAATGAAGAAAATCTGGAAGCATTAGAAAATGGAATTCCGAACTTAATGAAACATGTGGATAATATTAAGAACGTATATGGACTTCCATGTGTTGTTGCGATCAATGCGTTCCCGACGGATACCAAAGCGGAACTGGATCTTGTAGAGGAGAAATGTAAAGAGGTCGGAGTAAACGTGGCACTTTCCGAAGTATGGGCAAAGGGCGGCGAAGGCGGTCTGAAGCTTGCAGAAGAAGTGGTACGTCTGTGTGAGGAACCAGGTGATTTCCACTATGCATATGAACTTGAAGGAACGATCGAAGATAAATTGGATCAGATCGTGCAGAAGATCTATGGCGGTAATAAAGCAGTACTTACGGCAGCAGCCCAGAAGCAGGTAAAACAGCTGACGGATCTTGGATTCGGCAACGCACCGATCTGTATGGCGAAGACACAGTACAGTCTGACCGATGATCCGAAGAAACTTGGAGCACCGAAAGACTTTGACATTACAGTCCGCAACCTGAAGTCTCTGCGGGGGCAGGATTCATTGTAGCCTGACAGGAGACATCATGACGATGCCTGGTCTTCCGAAGGTTCCGGCAGCAGAAAGAATTGACGTGGATGATGAAGGAAGGATCACAGGATTATTCTAAGTGTAGATAAAGTTAACAGTAAAATCCGGCGGCTTTTGTGAGGCCTGCCGGATTTTTTGACATTTTTTGACATAAGATTTACAGGATTTTGAAAAACAGCAGGAGAATATGTGCTAGAATTCAAGTTAGTGTTATAATGCAAGGAGTAAAAAACGGCAAGCAGGCATGGCTGCCCGGCTGTGATTTGAAAAGGAGGAATGCTTATGCGTCAATGCCCGAATTGCAAGTCTGACAATCCAGATGATGCCCGTTTCTGCAATTATTGTGGAATGCGTCTTCCCGAATCAAAAGAGGAAACATTATATAATGATCTGGAAGGACTGGAAAAAGCCCGGAAGGTAGAATTTTCCGATCAGGAGATAGCAGAGGAATCGGAGAAAGTAATTGATGAAGCGAAGAAATTATTCGAACCAGAGTGGAGCGAAGAACCGGAAGAAAATGATAGTCTGAAAAAGCAGCTCACGATTCCGGAGAATCTGGATCATATGATTGAAGAAGTGACGCGGGAAGAACTGGAACAGGAACTTCACAGGAAGATCAAGCTGAGAGAACAGGATCTGAAAGAGAATGAAACTCCGGAAGAAGAACCGGTTGAAGAACCGACCAGAATGATCGGAGAGGACAGCAAAGAAGAGGCAGATGAGCCGACACGTATGTTCACGGGGGATATCGGAGATTTCATCAAGAAGAAAAAGGACTATGAAGATGTTCCGGAAGAAGATGCATATGAAGAGATTCTTCAGTCCTGGGAGAGAAAGCGGAAAGAAAAGAAGATAAAACGGGAAAAAGAAGGAAAAGAATCCGAGCCGTGTGCCGCAATTTATCCGGGATAAACGTTCCTGGTCAGATATGACAACCGGACAGAAGAAAGCAGTGAAAAGAATTGCAGCAGGGATCCTTATAGTTGCTGTATTCTGTATTATAGAAGTATATCACGGTCGCCCGGAGGCGGTGACAGAGCGCTATTGTAAGGCGTACATGCAGGAAAACTGGAAGAAGGCAGGCCGTCTGTCAGATCTTCCGAAAAACGGATATGTAACGCAGGATGAATATTTAAGCTATATGAAGAAAAATGCAGTTACTGGGATTTCCGGTTATGAAATAAAAGAGACAAAGGAAAATCGTCAGACAGAGGTAGAATCCGGCGGAAAGCAGCGTGCATTTACCGTTGCATATAAGACAGAAGATAACAAAGAAAAGACGAAGATGCTTATTGTTCAAAAACAGAAAAAACGAAACCTTCTTTTTTTTACTGATTGGAAAGTATCATCAGACGAGATAGTAGCAAATGACTTTAATCTCTATCTTCCGGCAGGTTCAAAAGCCTGGATCGATGATATAAAACTGACGGAGGATTCTAAGCTGAAAGATGACTCTGACAATCTGGAACAATACAAAGTGTCATTGATTGAAGGGGAACATAAGATCAAGGTAAAAGTTCCGTGCTTCCGGATGTACCGGTCCGGGTTCCGGGCGTCAGATAAAGGAAATGCGACGATTTCCAAGATGAAGATGTCGGAAAATGGGAAAAAGAAATTTAACAGAAAGATGCAGGACATCCTGAACGCATATGTGAAAGCTGCGAAGGCAGGCAAATCCTTCTCAGAAGTATCGGAGTTGTTCGAGAAGGATTCTTCCTGCAAAAAAGAGAACAAAGAATTCTATAATGATCTGAAGAAGCAGCTCGGTTCCGGAGACGGTTATATAACGAAAGAAGTAAAACTTGATAATTATGAAGGAAAATATGTGATCAGCGGTGTAACAGGAGTGGTCAGGGGAACGTTGTCCTATGATTATAAAGTTACTTTTAAAGAAGAAAATAAAAATGAGAGCCGGTCTGTGTCAGAAACAGGTGATGGCGTAGAAGATGCAGACGGAAGTTCGCAGATGAGCGCCGAATTTGTGTATCAGAGTGGAAGTTATCAGCTGCGTTCCGTTAATCCCGGAAATATCTGGTATAAGCAGCTGCAGTAGATTTATTCCCAAAAAGTTCTTTCAAAAAAATGCAAATAATATAGGAAAAAGCTTGCTTTTTAAGCCTGGATATGATACGATATTCGGGCGAATGGAAGTAGGCTTTTTTTTTTATGCCTAAAATCGGGCAGCATCGCAAGCTGCCACGAAACACGTTAACTAAGAATATAAAGCGAGGTGGAAGTTGTGCGTACAAGAATCACATTGGAGTGTACAGAATGCAAGCAGCGTAACTACAACATGACAAAGGATAAGAAATCTCATCCGGAACGTATGGAAACCAAGAAGTACTGCAGATTCTGTAAGAAACACACATTGCACAAAGAGACAAAATAATCGCCGCAAGAAGGAGTGAATGTCGATGAGTGGTAAGAAAACTCAGAAAGAAAGCTGGTTCAAAGGTCTGAACAGAGAGTTCAAGAAGATCGTATGGCCAGACAAGATGACAGTTGCAAAAGAGACGGCAGCGGTTGTTTCTGTATCCGTGGTCCTGGGAGCGATTATCGCAGTTGTAGATTTTTTCGCCCAGTACGGAGTAGATTTATTAATTAAATAACTCAAAACGGACAAGAAAGGTGAGATTATGTCAGAGGCAAAATGGTACGTAGTTCATACCTATTCAGGGTACGAGAACAAAGTAAAAGCCAACATTGATAAGACAATCGAGAACAGACATCTTGAGGATCAGATCCTTGAAGTAAGAGTACCGCTGGAAGACGTTGTTGAGATGAAGAACGGTGTCCAGAAAGTATCTCAGAAAAAGATGTTTCCAGGCTATGTGTTGATACACATGATTATGAACGATGATACATGGTACGTTGTTCGTAATACAAGAGGTGTGACAGGATTTGTCGGACCTGGATCTAAGCCGGTGCCGCTTACAGATGCGGAGATGGCTCCTCTGGGAATCCAGAGAGAGGAAGTAGTCATGGACTACGAGGAGGGCGACACAGTCCAGGTAATCGCTGGAGCATGGGCAGATACGGTTGGTGTAATCCAGTCTATTAACATGCAGAAGCAGAGCCTTACTATTAATGTTGAGCTCTTCGGCCGCGAGACCCCGGTTGAAATTGGTTTCGCAGAAGTTAAGAAAATGTAACAGTAAGTGGGAGGGCATTGTATGTTCCCCGCC
>ENA-OQCX01000245-OQCX01000245.1-human-gut-metagenome-genome-assembly--contig:-NODE-245-length-28960-cov-7.027330_pt1 | contig 28960 bp, 30 predicted proteins | sample MGYA00242762_ERZ504587 | MGnify/ENA primary metagenome ERZ504587 (study PRJEB26092, sample SAMD00036337) | human gut metagenome | host: Homo sapiens | study: EMG produced TPA metagenomics assembly of...
AAAAACATATTTGTCTTTATTCATAACAGTCTGATTCAGACTGCAAAAGTAATTTCAAATCGTTGCGCACCAAATACCATTACAACAAACTGAATTTCAACAATTTCAAAGAACGACTATGATTTTTTAGTGGACACTAATGTCAAAATATAATAGACCAATTCACACCTTTAGTCAAACGCGCTATCTCTTCACATATCAACGATATTATTAATGACCGTTTGAAAGGAGCTTTGACAGTTAGTGATTCCAAAATAGAGGAAAGCCAAACAAAAAACAGTGGAAACACATCAGAAGAGACTACAGAAGAAGTAAATACAGAATCCAAGATTGTCACTACAGAAGAAGAGTTAGATGCATACAGAATTGTAAAAGCTATCTGTAGAAAGAAAGTAGATATATCCCGCATAGTATATCGTGATGCACAGACTTATTTCAGTATTCTGCTTGATGACAACAATCGCAAACCTATTTGTCGTATGTATTTCAATACAGCCACTAAGTATGTAGCCACTATTGATGAAAACAAGAAAGATGTGAAACATGTTATTGAAACCCTAGATGACATCTATAATTACGAGGATGATTTCTTCAAGACAATAGACATGTATGAGCACAAAGATTGATGTCAATTCGATTATAGCAAATATGAATCAAATAATTACCGAATGCTCATGTCAGTGGAAAACTCCAAACCATTGTTCCCTCACCCTACCTGCAAAGGCTGGGGGTGTCGGTTCCTTGCCACTCCCATAGATAAGTTGCCGACCACCGACAAGGAGAAAGCAAAACTGTTCTCCAAGGTATACCGGGAAGCGAAAGAAAAGGGGGTACTGGAATGTCCGCACTATCGTTCGCTTTTCATCGACGAGGTTCTAGAGAACATTGAGAAAAGTAACGTTATACAACAAAACATGAGCTGATTTTTCCTATTTATTGTCGACATCAGATTTAAACCAGCCTATAAAGAAGTGATACACAGATTATAGTGGTATTTCCAATACTATAAGTCTAGTTTAGTTTTTGTGTGAAGCACTTCCTCCGTAAGCGAACGTTGGAAGTGCTTTTTACATATCAACACTATTTAATCCACAAGCAGAAAAATTATCAAAGCAAATTTAAAAAACTATATATAACTACATATCAAACACCAACATAACATTCATTTTCTTATCTTTAATACAGAAACAAGTGGGCACGCATGTTTTATGATTTTACTAATCACATCTGTATAATGTTAGTTTCGCGACAACCATTATACGGTAATAATCTTGTAAATTATGGAAATCAAGAAAACATCCAAAGCAAGCCTGGAAAACAAGAAGTCAAGTTGGCTACTTGTAGGTTATGTAATTGTGCTGGTCTTCATGTTCGTTGCATTTGAATGGTCGAAGCGTGATGTTAGGATTGACATGAGCGGTGCTATTACCGAGAACGTATTTGAGCAGGAAATTGAAATTCCTATCACGGAGCAACCCGAATTAGTAGCTCCACCACCCCCTCAAGCTCCTGCAATTGCCGAGGTATTGACAATTGTGGATGATAATGACAATGTGAAAGAAACAGCCATTGCCTCTTCCGAAGAAATCGGTGAAGCTGTAATCATCAAACCCATATCTCCAACCGTAGATGAAGAGATTCCGGTAGAGGATGAGATTTTTGAAGTTGTAGAGAAGAATCCCGAGTTTTCTTATAATGGCATGAGTCTGATGCAATATCTGGGTAAGAGTATAAAATACCCGACTATTGCACAAGAGACCGGAACCCAGGGGCGCGTAATAGTACAATTCGTTGTCAACAAAGACGGCAGCATCGTAGATGTAAAAGTAGTAAGAGGCGTAGATCCCTATCTGGACAAAGAAGCTATCCGTGTGATTTCCACCATGCCCAAATGGAAACCCGGTGAGCAACGAGGCAAACCGGTCCGTTGTAAATTCACAGTTCCCGTAATGTTTAAATTACAATAGCAGACATGCCAGTGTCCACTTTCCACTTGTCTCCATAAGGTAATCTCCAATATCCGAGGGTGTGTCGAAACTGGTATTCACCACAGATTACACAGATTTGCACAGATAAGCATCTTTGATTATCAGTAGATTAAGCTCATTCTGTGTTAATCCGTGTAATCTGTGGTGAATTTTGACACACCCCCATTTTTTTAAGTATCAACACAGCCATTTCCTTCTTCCATATTTTTCTTTCCGCAGAAAAACAAAAACATTCAGCCCTCTCAGACTGTTACATAGAAAAACAATATATCACTCCTGATAAAACCACACGATAATGAAATCACAACTCTTTGACATCAGAAGAGAATATAAGAAAGGCAGGCTGACACCGGGTAACCTCAACGACAATCCCTTTGAGCAATTCGACCATTGGCTGAACGATGCTATCCATAGTGATGAGTACGAGCCCACCGCCATGACGGTAGCTACAGTCTCGACAGACGGGCATCCTTCTACACGCACAGTGTTGCTGAAAGGGGTGGAAAATGGCCGTTTCATCTTCTTCACCAACTACGAAAGCAGGAAAGGCCGGCAACTGACTGCAAATCCGTATATATCCTTATCTTTCGTATGGCACAAACTGGAAAGGCAAATACACATTGAAGGAAAAGCTGAAAGATGCGCTCCTGCCGATTCTGACGCCTATTTTGCAAGCAGGCCTTACAAAAGTAAAATCGGGGCGAGGATTTCACCCCAAAGTCACGTCATCGGCAGCCGTATGGAGATAATGCGCGCGTTCGTCCGCGAAGCGGCAACATGGATAGGGCAAAGTATCAAACGTCCCGACAACTGGGGAGGTTTTGCCGTCACCCCTTTCCGTTTTGAATTCTGGCAAGGACGGGAAAGCAGGCTACACGACCGTTTCCTCTATTCCCAACAAGCGGATGGCAGCTGGAAAAAGGAGAGGCTAGCTCCCTAAATACGGACAGGGAAACACTTCTCATCACAAATAAATCTTAAAAGGAGGAACAAAGCCACAGAAACGCTGTTTGAAGGGGAAACTCTAAAAACAACAGTTATGAATTACGGTATCAGTATTCTTTTCAGGGCTATACCCTTGTTGATGGCCCTTTTCTGTTTCGGCTACGGAGCTTTGTGCTCCACGAAGGACTGGATTCGGCAAAATTTGTGGCCGGTCCGGTAGTATTTTCCTTAGGGATGATTTGCATTGCCTTGTTCGCCACAGCGGCAACAATCATTAGACAAATCATTCATACCTACAATCCGATAGTCAGATACGCACTTCCGGTTATCGGTTACCTGGCAGCCGTACTCACAGTAATCTATGGTTGGAGTTACATGCACGAAGCTGCCACGGCAAGCAATTTCGTGGCAGGACACGTGATTTGCGGAGTCGGTTTCATCACAGCTTGTGTAGCTACCACAGCCACAGCCTCCACCCGCTTCACCCTCATTCCCGCCAACTCGGAACGTACCGACCAGCTACAACCTGCCGATGCATTCAATTCCTCCCAGGGATATATCCTGATAGCAGTTGCCACCCTTATGGCAGTAATGGCATGGATATGGGCCTTCTGGCTATTGTCAAAAAGCAGCGAGCACAATGCATATTATGTAGCAGGCCATGTCATGGCAGGACTTGCTTGTATCTGTTCCAGCCTAGTGGCGCTGGTTGCAACCATCGTCCGCCAGATACGCAACAACTATACAAAGGCTGAACGGAAACGGTGGCCGGCCCTTGTTTTGATAATGGGCAGCATCAGCATTCTCTGGGGACTTCTGGTCTTGACCAACAGCAATCCGGCACTCTCCTCCACAGGATATATTATGATAGGCCTGGGACTGGTATGCTACAGCATTTCCAGCAAAGTCATCCTGCTTGCCGCCATCTGGCGGAACACTTTCAAGCTGGCCAACCGCATCCCGCTGATTCCGGTCTTCACGGCCCTGGCTTGTCTGTTTCTCTCCGCCTTTCTGTTTGAGATGGCAAGCCTGCACAATGCCTATTTTGTCCCTGCACGCGTACTGGCAGGTTTGGGAGGCATCTGCTTTACATTATTCTCCATCGTAAGCATTCTGGAGAGCGGTACATCTAAGTAGACATTTTCCCCGCCATTGGCCTGAGCATCGAGGAACAATTCCACACGCTCGGCATGGTGGGCCACATAAGCTGCCGGACCGGTATCCCCGGAATCAAGAATATCGCGGACCACATCCGCCTTATTCTTGCCGGTAACAAAGAAAATAAGATTCTTCGCAGCAAACAAAAGGCAGCCGGTCATGGCTATGCGTTTCTGCCCATTATAGGGATTGACACTCACCTCATAAGGATGAAAGGAAGAAAGCAGATATTCCTGCCCCGGAAAGATAGAGGAGGTATGCCCGTCGTCTCCAGCACCGAGCAAAACAACATCGAAGGCCGGGAAGCCACCCCAAAGCGGAACCGTGCGGCAAACCAGCGTCGAATAGTTCTTTGCTTCAATCTCCGGGCGGTTCACTCCATAAATAGGGTAAACGTATTCATCGGGCATGCCTACTTCATCCAACAGCAAACGGCGCATGGTACCATAATTGCTCTCATAATCCTCTGCCGGCACACACCGTTCATCCACCCAATAAATCCGCATCCGCATCCAAGGAGTCACCTCCTTGTACTCGTTAGCCCAAATGTCAAACATCAACGAAGGAGTACTCCCCCCGCTGAATGCAAAATAAAAGGTCTTTTCCGGCTCACGCTCCATCATCGCAATCAAATGTTCAATCAACGCATGTGCCGTAGCTGTAGCCGAATGGTAAACATAACTTTTCATAACTCGCAATATTCATCTGTATTAGTCAAATTCTTACACGGATTAGTCCACTCAGCACCATGTTCGTGCATCATCGCTTCACTTTCCAAAGGTCCCCACGTACCTACGGGATACCCATATAAAGGAGCATCCGTATGCTCTTTCCAATAACGCAACACGGGATCGAAAAAGCGCCATGAAGCCTCTACCGCGTCGCTGCGGGTAAAGAGTGTAGGGTCACCTTGTATGCAGTCCTCTATCAGACGGGCATAGGCATCGCCGGTAGGCAACCCGCCCAACTGGTCATAACTGAAGTCCATCATCACCTGCTTCACGTCAAATCCCGGTCCGGGAGTCTTCATGCCGAATTTCAGCACAATACCTTCATTGGGTTGCAGGCGGAGAATCAGCTTATTCGCGCGGGGACAATGTCCACCCTCGCAACGGAACATCTGATGGGGCGTCTCACGGAAATGTACAACAATCTCAGTCACCTTTGTCGGCATTTGTTTGCCGGTACGGATATAGAAAGGAACACCCTTCCACCGCCAGTTGTTAATACCGATTTTCATGGCAATATACGTTTCGGTACGCGAATCAGGTGCCACGTTCTTCTCTTCCCTATACCCGGCTTTCGAGCCCGAAGCCGTATATTGTCCGCGGACAATGTGTTCCTCCAAATCCTCCTCTGTCAAGGGAGCCAATGACTCATAGACCTTCACCACCTCGTTGCGGAAATTATCGGCATTGAAAACGGCAGGCGGTTCCAATGCTGTGAGCGCCACAAGCTGTATGAGGTGGTTTTGTACCATATCGCGCAGGGCTCCGGCACCTTCATAGAATCCGCCACGTCCTTCGATACCCAGATTCTCTACGGCTGTAATCTCCACATAGTCTATATAATTACGGTTCCATAGCGGTTCGAAGATTCCGTTGGCAAAACGGAAGGCGAGAATGTTCTGCGCCGTTTCCTTACCCAAAAAATGGTCGATGCGGTAAATCTGATGCTCCTTGAAAACGGAAGCATAAATGCTATTCAGCTTTCTGGCTGACTCCAAATCGTAACCGAACGGCTTTTCAACGATGATACGCGTATCAGGACGGTTCAGACCGGCCGCCTTCAAGTGCAAGGGAATGACACCGTACAAGGAAGGTGGAGTAGCCAGATAGAACAGCAGGTTGTCCGGTTTCTGCTCACCGGTAAACTCTTGTAAACGTCCGTCCAGCAGATGATAGCCTTCAACCTCGGCGGGATCCAATGTCTGGTAATGCAGATGGCTGCAAAAATCCCTCATTTTATCTTCCACCTGCTCTCTGGAAGCTACGAACTTACTCAATTCACTCATTATATATTCTTGGTAACGGGCATCCGTATACTCGGTGCGTCCTATCCCCAGAATGGAGAATCCTTCCGGCAACCGCCCGCCACTATACAAAGTATAGAGCGCCGGCATCAGTTTGCGCTTCGTCAAGTCACCCGAAGCGCCGAATATAACAATCACTAATTTATTCATCATCTTCTCCCCCTTTCTCACACATTGTACGTACCCGATTTCGTATCTCCTCCGTGTCCCGTCCAATTTTCATGGAAAAACTGTCCACGCAACTCGTCTGTCCTTTCAAAGGTATGCGCACCAAAATAGTCACGTTGCGCCTGAATCATATTGGCAGGCAACTTGGCAGACACCAGCGAATAGAAATAATTCAAGGCGGACGAGAATGCAGGCACCGGAAGTTCCTCTTTCATGGATTGTGCCACCAGATGTTTCCAGCCGGAAAGCAACAGCTGCATTTCATTTTTGAAATAAGGAGCCAACAGCAGATGTTTGGGCTTGTCTTTTGCCTCGAAAGCCGTAGCTATGTCGTTCAGGAAAATACTACGGATGATGCAGCCGCCCCGCCACATGCGTGCGATGGATGCCAAATCGAGGTTCCAGGCAAAAGCGTCGGATGCACGCTGCAACACGGCGAATCCCTGAGCATATGACACTAATTTGGAAGCATAGAGTGCGGAATAGATATCCTTCACCATCTCCGACTTGTTGTACACCGCCTGCGAGCGTCGGCATACAAATTGCTTGGAAGCCGTTTCACGCAAGCCCTTCTGTGCCGACAAACTACGTTCGAACACAGCCGTAGCAATCAGCCCCAACGGCATGCCCAGCTCCATCGCATTGATAACGGACCACTTGCCCGTACCTTTCTGTCCGGCGGTATCCAATATCTTATCTATCAGGTAACCTCCTGATTTGTCCTTATGACGCAGTATGTTGGCGGTAATTTCAATGAGATAGCTACGCAACTTGCCCTCATTCCAATCAGCAAAGATTTCCGCCATCTGTCCATTGTCCAGACCAAGCAGATTCTTCATCACCCAATAAGCTTCGGCAATAAGCTGCATATCTCCATATTCGATACCGTTATGTATCATCTTGACGAAATGACCGGAACCGGCAGGACCAATCCACTGGCAGCACGGGGTACCGTCAGATGCTTTTGCCGCAATACTCTGCAGGATAGGCTTCACCTCAGGCCAGGCACTTTCAGATCCTCCGGGCATGATAGACGCGCCGTTCAGCGCTCCTTCCTCTCCACCGGAAACTCCAGCTCCCACAAAACGGAAGCCTTTCTTTTCGGCCAATGCCACACGCCGGTTGGTGTCCTCATAATTGGAATTACCACCGTCAATCAGGATATCCCCTTCGGACAAATGGGGAAACAGCTGTTCCATCAGTTCATCCACCGCACTGCCGGCACGAACCATCATCATTATTTTGCGGGGTATGGCAATGGAAGTTACAAATTCGGCTATATCTGTATAGCTTCAATTTTTTTCCCTTTGGCGCGGCCGTTCACAAAACGTTCCACCACCCCTTCTTCCACTCCCGGAACCGTACGATTATATACCGAAACATTCCATCCCTTATCTGCCATATTGAGGGCCAAATTCTCGCCCATAACTGCCAGACCGATAAGTCCAATGTCTGTTTTATTTAAATTCTTCATATTCATGTAAATTTTGTCTTTATATGGAAACAAAATGCTAACAGCATTTGTTCGTATGAATTACGAAAATAAAATAGTACTTTTGTCAGCGAAAGCCTATTTTTCAACCAGACAGAAAACCAATGCTCATGAAGAACTTCCACATCGGACTATTGCCACGCATCATCATTGCCATTATCTTAGGTATACTTTTCGGAAATTTCTACCGGCTTCGCTGGTACGGCTGTTCGTAACATTCAATGCCATTTTCAGTGAATTCCTGAACTTCTCCATCCCCCTCATCATTGTGGGACTGGTCACGATTGCCATTGCCGACATCGGCAAAGGAGCCGGACGGATGCTGGTCGTCACGGCGCTCATTGCTTACGGAGCTACCTTATTCTCCGGCTTTCTCTCCTATTTCACCGGTATGGCGGTATTTCCTTCCCTCATAGAAACCGGGGTGCCGTTAGAAGAAGTCAGTGAGTCTCAAGGCATTCTTCCCTATTTTTCCGTGGGTATCCCGCCCTTGATGAATGTTATGACCGCACTCGTACTTGCCTTCACACTGGGGCTGGGCCTGGCTCATCTGAAAAGTGAGGTACTGAAAAATGCGGCACGCGATTTTCAAGAGATTGTCATCCGCATGATCAGTGCAGTGATATTGCCGCTGCTTCCCATCTATATTTTCGGCATTTTCCTCAACATGACGCACAGTGGACAAGTATTCGGCATCCTGATGGTCTTTATTAAGATTATCGGTGTAATCTTCCTGCTTCACATCTTTCTCCTGGTATTCCAATACAGCATTGCGGCACTGTTTGTCCGCAAGAACCCTCTCAAACTACTGGGACGGATGATGCCTGCCTACTTCACGCTCTAGCACTCAATCCAGTGCCGCCACTATCCCCGTAACATTGGAGCAAAGTCGGAAGAACGGCGTCTCTGCCGATATTGCCGGATTCGTCATCCCACTTTGCGCCACCATCCATCTGTCGGGCAGCACATTGAAGATTGTGGCATGCGCCCTGGCACTGATGATAATGCAAGGCATGCCCCATGATTTCCCTCTATTTGCAGGATTCATCTTCATGCTGGGCATCACTATGGTAGCCGCTCCCGGGGTACCGGGAGGCGCCATCATGGCATCACTGGGCATCCTGCAATCCATGCTGGGCTTCGACGAGTCGGCACAAGCGCTGATGATTGCACTATACATAGCGATGGATAGCTTCGGTACTGCCTGCAATGTGACGGGCGACGGGGCAATCGCACTGATTATCGACAAAGTGATGGGAAAGAAATAGTTTATATTTTGCCATCTCGTGGAAAATAACGAATATTGCAGTCCGAAAAGACATAATAACAAGAAGCATACATTATGAAGAAAGCCCTTATCTCCGGCATTACCGGGCAGGACGCTCGTTCCTTGCCGAATTCCTCCTGCAGAAAGGATATGAAGTGCACGGTATCCTGCGTCGCTCTTCCTCTTTCAACACCGGCCGCATCGAACACCTCTACTTCGATGAGTGGGTACGCGACATGAAACAGAAACGTACCATTAACCTGCACTATGGAGACATGACAGACTCCAGCTCTCTCATCCGTATCATCCAGAGTGTGCAGCCGGACGAAATATATAACCTTGCCGCCCAAAGCCATGTCAAAGTATCCTTCGACGTGCCCGAATATACCGCCGAAACCGATGCCGTAGGCACCCTACGCATGCTCGAAGCCGTACGCATTCTCGGTATGGAAAAGAAGACACGCATCTACCAGGCTCCACTTCCGAGCTCTTCGGAAAAGTGCAGGAAGTGCCGCAAAGCGAAACGACCCCGTTCTATCCCCGCAGCCCTATGGCGTAGCCAAACAGTATGGCTTTTGGATTACAAAGAACTACCGCGAAAGCTATGGCATGTTTGCTGTAAACGGCATACTCTTCAACCACGAGAGCGAACGCCGAGGTGAAACCTTCGTGACAAGAAAAATCACACTGGCGGCTGCCCGCATCGCCCAAGGCTTCCAGGACAAGCTGTATCTGGGCAATCTGGATGCCCGGCGCGACTGGGGATATGCCAAAGACTACATCGAGTGCATGTGGCTCATCCTGCAGCACGACACCCCCGAAGACTTCGTCATTGCCACCGGAGAAATGCATACCGTACGCGAATTTGCGACACTGGCATTCCGAGAGGTAGGCATCACTCTGTGCTGGGAAGGCCAGGGAGTGGATGAGAAGGGTATCGACACACAGACCGGAAAAGTCCTCGTGGAAGTCGACCCCAAATATTTCCGGCCTGCCGAAGTGGAACAATTGCTGGGCGACCCCACCAAAGCAAAAACACTGCTGGGATGGAATCCGAGGCAGACCAGTTTTGAAGAGTTGGTACGCATCATGGCAGAGCACGACATGAAATTTGTGAAGAAACTGTATTTAAGAAGCAAAGAGCTTTGAATGAACTATTAAACTTTCAGACAACAATGTTAGACAAAAATGCCAAAATATATGTAGCAGGCCACCGGGGACTGGTAGGTTCTGCCATCTGGAAAAATCTTGAGGAGAAAGGATACACCAATCTCATCGGCAAGACCCACACAGAACTCGATCTGCTCGACGGAGTTGCCGTACGCCGCTTCTTCGACGAGGAACAGCCCGAATATGTATTCCTTGCCGCCGCCTTTGTGGGTGGCATCATGGCCAACAGTATCTACCGTGCCGACTTCATCTACAAGAACTTGCAGATACAGCAGAACGTCATCGGCGAAAGCTTCCGCCACGGAGTGAAAAAACTTCTCTTTCTGGGCAGCACCTGCATCTATCCCCGTGATGCCGAACAGCCGATGAAAGAAGACGCACTCCTCACTTCTCCGCTGGAATACACGAACGAACCCTATGCCATCGCCAAAATAGCCGGACTGAAAATGTGCGAAAGCTCAATCTTCAATACGGTACGAACTACATTGCCGTGATGCCCACCAACCTTTACGGTCCCAACGACAACTTCGACCTGGAACGCAGCCACGTGCTCCCTGCCATGATACGCAAGATACACCTCGCCCACTGCCTGAAACAAGGCGACTGGGATGCCGTACGCCACGACATGAACCTGCGTCCGGTGGAAGGCATCAACGGCGACAGCAGCAAAGAGGACATTCTGAATATCCTCCGGAAATACGGCATCAGCGAAGAAGAAGTGAGATTATGGGGTACCGGCACCCCCTTGCGCGAATTCCTCTGGAGCGAGGAGATGGCAGATGCCAGCGTCTTCGTCATGGAACACGTCGACTTCAAAGATACCTTCAAGCCGGGCGACAAGGAAATCCGCAACTGTCACATCAATATCGGTACGGGCAAGGAAATCACTATCCGCCAGTTGGCAGAGCTGATTGTCAACACCGTAGGCTATCAGGGCCGGTTGACCTTCGACACTTCCAAACCCGACGGCACCATGCGCAAACTGACCGATCCCGGTAAGTTACATGCATTGGGATGGCATCATAAGATTGATATCGAGGAAGGTGTGCAACGCATGTACCGATGGTACTTGGGAAAGTAATTAGTGACGTCTGATTAACCATGAATGCCATACGGTACAAGGTGGGAACTGTATTGTTTATATTGCTGATACTTTTATCAGGTATCAGCCCAACCATGAATGCCATGATAGCTCCCGTGACCTATTCCGTTCGCGGCAAAGTCATCGACAGACAGTCCAGACAACCCGTGGCCTACGCCAACGTTTTCGTTGCCGGCATCCCCGGGAAAGGGGCATCCACCGATTCACTCGGCACATTCAAGATAGAGCAGGTACCTCCGGGCATCTATAGCCTTGAGGCATCCTGCATAGGATACCAGACTGTTTCCACCCCCGAATATATCGTTTCAGCCTCAACCCCGTTCATCGAGATAGAGATGGAAGAGGATGCCAATCTGCTGAACACAGTAGTGGTGGTGCCTTCCCCCTTCCGGCGAAATATCGAAAGCCCGGTCAGCATGCGTATCATCGGCTTGCAGGAAATAGAGAAAAGTCCCGGAGCCAACCGGGATGTTTCGCGCATCGTACGCTCCTATCCCGGCGTCTCTTTCTCTCCCATCGGCTATCGCAACGACTTGATTGTTCGGGGCGGTTCTCCTTCCGAAAACCGCTTTTATATGGATGGCATCGAAATCCCCAACATCAACCACTTTGCCACTCAGGGTGCATCCGGAGGACCGGTAAGTATTGTCAATGCCGACCTGATACGCGAGATTACATTTTATACGGGCGCCTTCCCCGCCAACCGCTCCGGAGCCTTGAGTTCCGTCCTCGACTTCCAACTCAAGGACGGAAATCCGGACAAGCAGGCGTTCAAAGCCACCATCGGCGCATCGGAAGTCTCGCTCAGCGGAGCAGGCCATCTGGGCAGCGCACCACTTATCTGTTCTCCGCACGCCAGTCCTACCTGCAACTTTTGTTCAAGGCTTTGGGACTGCCCTTCCTGCCCAATTTCATTGACGGACAATTCAAAACAAAAACCCGTTTCAACGAGCACAGCGAGCTGACCCTGCTTGGTCTTGCAGGCATTGACAAGATGAAACTGAATACCGATGAAAAAGGAGAAGATGCCGAATATCTGCTCAGCTATCTCCCCACTATCCATCAGGAAACATTCACTCTCGGAGCCTCTTACAGACACTACAATGGAAGGCACGTACAATCCCTTATACTGAGCCATAACTACCTGAACAACCGCAATCTGAAATACCGCAACAACGATGACTCTTCCGAAGACAACCTGACCCTGCGCCTACGCTCCACAGAACAAAAGACCACCCTGCGTTTCGAAAACCAAACGCGCTTGGAGCATGGACCCTAAAAGAAGGAGCAGAACTGAACAACTCCATCTATACAAACCACAGCAGGCAAAGACTATACGGCAGTCATTCGAGTACGCTTTCCATCTACGAAACCTCACTCAACATCTTCGGCTGGGGGGCTTTCTTCTCTTCCAACTATACCACCGCCGACAAGCGTCTGGCCCTTTCTGCCGGTATCCGTATGGATGGCAACACTTACAACCGAAAGATGCGGCAGCTATGGAAACAGTTCTCCCCACGCCTCTCTGCATCCTACAAACTCTCGGAACAATGGACCCTGAGCGGAAGTACCGGCTCTACCACCAATTGCCTCCCTACACCGCTTTGGGATATAAAGACAATGAAGGGCAATATCTCAACAAAAACCTGAAGTACATGCAGGTCTTTGAAAGCAGCCTCGGTGTGGACTGGCACCTGCAAGACCGGTTCATGGTTTCTGCAGAAGGTTTCTTCAAGCGTTACAGCCGTATGCCACTTTCCCTCCAAGACAACATTCCGTTGGCATGCAAAGGAAACGATTACGGTGTCACCGGCAACGAAGCACTCGTCCCTACAGCCAGCGGCAGGGCCTACGGACTGGAAACCATGTTCCGCTGGCAGGCATCCGGCAAGTTCAATCTCGTATCCTCCTTCACCTTATACCGCAGCGAATACCGCAACCGTTCAAATGGAGACTTCATTCCATCTGCCTGGGACAACCGTTTCATACTCAACATGAGCGGTACATACAACCTGCCCCGGCGCTGGAGCATAGGAGGCAAGCTAAGCTATATAGGCGGCAGCCCTACACTCCCTATGATGAAGACAAATCATCACTCGTAGAAGCATGGGATGCCAAAGGACAGCCTTACTACGACTATGCGTACTACAATACCGGGCGGCTTCCCAAATTTGCCCAGTTAGACTTGCGTGTGGACAAGTCCTTCTACTTCCATCACTGCATGATAGGAATCTACCTGGACATACAGAATATCACCGGCAACAAACTGAAGCAACCGGATGTGATAATGAGTACGGGCATCATCGAAAATCCGTCCGCTCCCGTTGCCGAACAGCGCTATAAAATGAAATACCTCAAGCAGGAAAGCGGCACTATCCTGCCTACTTTAGGTATAACTGTCGAATTTTAACAAATAGCCACCATAAAAACTATTTTCCTTATAAAAGTTTGCTTTCTATATATAAACCCTTATATTTGCACAATTTTCAACCAAATGTGCAATTAAATATCATGGAACAAAGTTTTATCGCCTATATAGAGAATAGCATAAAGGAAAATTGGGATTTAGACGCTTTGACCGATTACAAGGGAGCAACCCTACAATATAAGGACGTAGCCCGCAAAATAGAAAAGCTGCATATCATTTTCGAGGCAAGCGGCATCAAGAAAGGCGATAAGATTGCCGTCTGTGGCCGCAACAGTTCCCACTGGGGCGTAACGTTCCTCGCAACATTGACCTACGGTGCGGTAATCGTCCCCATCCTTCACGAGTTCAAGCAGACAATGTACACAACATCGTGAACCATTCCGAAGCCAAACTGCTTTTCGTAGGCGACCAGGTTTGGGAAAACCTCAACGAAAGTGCTATGCCGCTGCTAGAGGGCATCATGATGATGGCAGACTTCTACATTCTTGTCTCCCGCAGCGAAAAGTTGGACTATGCCCGCGAACATCTCAACGAAATGTTCGGTAAGAAATACCCCAAGAACTTCCGCAAGGAACATGTCAGTTATCACAAGGACCAGCCCGACGAACTGGCGGTCATCAACTATACATCCGGCACCACCAGTTACTCCAAAGGAGTGATGCTGCCCTACCGCAGCCTTTGGTCAAACACTACTTTTGCTTTCGAAGTATTGCCGCTGAAAGCCGGTGACAAGATTGTCTCCATGCTGCCAATGGCACATATGTACGGACTTGCATTCGAGTTTCTGTATGAATTCGCCGTAGGTTGCCACATATTCTTCCTCACTCGCATGCCCAGCCCCAAAATCATTTTCCAAGCTTTCACCGAAGTGAAGCCTAACCTGATTGTGGCTGTTCCGCTCATTATCGAAAAGATTATAAAGAAGAGCGTACTGCCCAAGCTGGAAACCCCCGCCATGAAGCTGTTGCTGAAAGTACCCATCATTAACGACAAGATAAAAGCAACCGTACGCGAACAAATGATTCAAGCCTTTGGCGGAAACTTTGCAGAAGTCATTGTAGGAGGAGCTGCCTTCAACCAGGAAGTGGAGCAGTTCTTAAAGATGATAGATTTCCCCTATACGGTAGGCTATGGAATGACGGAATGCGGCCCCATCATCTGTTACGAGGATTGGACCCGCTTCAAACCCGGTTCATGCGGAAAGGCCGCACCGCGTATGGAGGTGAAAATCCTATCATCCGATCCCGAAAACATTCCGGGAGAGATTGTCTGCCGTGGTCCCAATGTCATGCTGGGTTACTACAAGAACGACGAGCCACCGTACAGGTACTCGACAAAGACGGCTGGCTGCACACCGGAGACCTTGCCCTGATGGATGCCGAAGGCAACGTAAGCATCAAGGGACGCAGCAAGAACATGCTCCTCGGCCCGAGCGGTCAGAATATCTACCCGGAAGAGATAGAAGACAAACTGAACAATATGCCGTATGTAGCCGAAAGCATCATCGTGCAGCAGAATGAGAAACTGGTAGGTCTGGTTTACCCCGACTTCGATGATGCCTTTGCCCATGGGCTGAACAATGACGACATCGAACGCGTCATGGAGGAAAACCGTGTGGCACTGAATGCAGAACTGCCCGCATACAGCCAGATATTCAAAATGAAAATCTATCCTGAAGAATTTGAAAAAACGCCGAAGAAATCTATCAAACGCTTCTTGTATCAGGAGGCCAAAGGATAATGTAAAAAACAATTAAACTACAACCTATCTAACCCTTTCTAAATTATTATCTAAATGAGAAACGAATTATTATTATCCGCCATGCTTCCGATATGCGGAATGGCGGGAGAAGCGTATGGCATGCCGCCTGGGGATGCCGTACCTGCTCCAAAAGAGCAGCCAAACATCATTCTGTTCCTAGTGGATGACATGGGATGGCAAGACACGTCCCTCCCCTTTTGGACACAGCGTACCAAGTACAACGATACGTACCATACTCCCAACATGGAACGGATGGCTACACAAGGCAAAATGTTTACGCAGGCCTATGCATGCAGCATCAGTTCACCTACGCGTGTCAGCCTTTTTACGGGAATGAATGCTGCCAGGCATCGAGTCACCAGTTGGACCCTCCGTAAGAACACTACCCATGAACAACCCGACTCGGTCATGATTTATCCGGAATGGAACGTTAACGGCATTTGTCAAGAGCCTGGCGTGGAACGGACCACACAAGTCACCTCCCTGGCCGAAGTGCTCAAAGACCATGGCTATCACACCATTCATTGCGGAAAAGCCCACTTCGGTGCTGAAGGCACTCCCGGAGCCGACCCGTTGAAAATGGGGTTTGAAGTGAACATAGCCGGACATGCTGCCGGTTCACCTGCCAGCTACTATGGCAAGGAGAATTTCGGCAACAAAACAGACGGTAAAAGCCCGCTGGCTGCCGTACCCGGTCTGGAGAAATATCATGGAACCGACACTTTTCTAAGTGAAGCCCTTACCATAGAGGCCATGAAGGCCCTGGACGATGCACAGCAGACTGACAAGCCATTCTTTCTGTACATGGCACACTATGCCATCCATACCCCTATACAACCTGACATGCGTTTCTACCAGAAGTACCTGGACAAAGGCCTTCCTCCGGTAGAAGCCGCCTATGCTACTCTCATTGAGGGTATGGACAAAAGTTTGGGAGACATTATGGATTATCTGGACAAGAACAACCTGACGGAAAACACTATCCTCATCTTCATGTCCGACAATGGCGGTTTGGCGGCCCATACCCGCGCCGGACAACTGCATGTCCAGAACTATCCGCTCAACAGTGGTAAAGGTTCCGCCTACGAAGGAGGCATACGTGAACCGATGATTGTCCGCTGGCCGGGCATCGTAACGCCCCAAACCCAATGCGACCATTACCTGATGATAGAGGACTTCTTCCCCACCATCCTTGAGATGGCAGGCGTAGATAACTATACAACCGTACAGCAACGCGACGGCATCAGTTTCATGCCATTGCTCACCGGAAAAGGTAAAATGAAAGACCGTGATATCTACTGGCATTATCCCAATAGCTGGGGTCCTTCCGGCCCGGGCATCGGAGCCACTTGCTCCATCCGTTCGGGCGAGTGGAAGCTGGTGTATTATTTCGGTGACGGTAGACGGGAACTTTTCAACATCCCCGCCGACATCAGTGAAAAACATGATATGGCCCGAGAGAAGCCTGAAGTTGTCAAAGAGTTGTCACGGAAATTAAGTAATTACCTCCGGTCTGTGGATGCGCAGCGCCCTCTGTTGCGTGCCACCCGCCAACCAGCTCCCTGGCCGGACGAAATATAGAAAAAAGTATGAAACGAAACCTTTCCCTCCTCCTTGTGTCCCTGCTTTTTGCAGGGACAGCTCTTGCCCAAGAACATAATCCGGGCAGCGTACAGCCGGATACGATTCAGAAATCCTCCGAAAAATCTTTCCGGAAACAACGCTCTCCACGAACAGACCATGGCCCGGTAGGTATCAATATCTCCTTATGGAAAAACATCTCCACACAGCGGACTGATACCATAGGAAGCACCTGCTTCAATCTGGGTGTGTTCTCCTCCATGAACCGTCTGAATGGCCTCGGCATGAATATTCTTGGCAGTGTAACCGGCAGGGATGTGAACGGTGTACAGATGGCAGGTCTGTCAAATATGGTGGGGGGAAGCATGCGAGGCATGCAGATAGCAGGAATTACCAACATCAATGGCAACAACCTTATCGGAGTATCCGTTTCGGGACTGGTAGGTATCACCGGAACCCATGCGCAAGGCGTCATCATTTCCGGTCTGGCAAACATCAGTGGGGACTATAATCGTGGCGCCTCCATAGGCGGCCTGTTGAATATCAGCGGAGAAGGTGCTTCCGGCATACACTTTGCCGGACTCGCCAATATTTCCGGCGGAAATTTCAAAGGATTTTCAGGGGCCGGCCTGCTAAGTGTAATCGGTGAAGACTTGAATGGCATGCAGATGTCCACCCTTGCCAACATCACCGCCGGAGATATGACCGGTGTTCAGGTTTCCGGCCTGGGCAATGTGGTGGGTGGTACAGCCCGAGGATTACAAATAGGCGCTGCCAATATGGCCATACGTGCCAAAGGGCTTCAAATAGGTCTATTCAACTACTACAAAGAAAAATTAGATGGTTTCCAATTGGGATTAGTCAATGCCAATCCCCAAACAAAAGTTCAACTGATGTTTTTCGGTGGTAATGCCACCAAGCTGAATGTAGGTGCCCGTTTCAAGAACCGGCTCTTCTATACCATCCTCGGTGGCGGTACCCATTATCTGGATTTTGGCGATAAGTTTTCCGCTGCCCTCTTCTACCGTGCCGGTCTTGAACTACCGCTCTACAAACAGCTGTTTATCAGCGGAGATCTGGGATACCAACATATAGAAACCTTCAAGAACAAGGACTACGGCATTCCGGCACGTCTCTATGCCTCCAGGCACGTGTCAATCTGGAATACCACCTGACCGACCGCTTCGGCATATTCCTCACCGGCGGTTATGGCGGCAGCCGCTACTACACCCAAGGGAAAACCTATGACAAAGGCATCATTGTAGAGGGCGGGGTGACGATACTGAAATTATAAATTATTGTTTCTCCTTAATCAACCCCGTCCTATACGCCACCAGCAGTTTCATCAAATCCTGAATCTGCGTAACGAGTTCACTTCCTTTGTCCGTATCCTTCACCATCATACGCTGCGAATTGAATTCGACAACCAGGGTTGTAGACTTGATGTCTTGCCCTTCTTCAATGGCTTTCTGACGGCTCTGGAACGGCTCATGCTGCACCAACTGCAAGCCGTGGGAATGATATACCAGCGTATATCCCGCAATTCCCGTTTCCGCTGATAGGCTTTTGAAAACCACCGTCAATCACCAGCAGCTTACCATCCGCTTTGATAGGCTTCTCACCTTTAATGGTCTTTACCGGTACATGCCCGTTGATGATATGCGAATGTGGCCCCGGCTTCACGCCGAACTCTTCAAGAATGCGGTCACACACCTCAGCCTCGTTGCGCAAGGCATAGTAATGTCCTTTCGTCTCCTTATGCAATGTTTTGTCGGCCACAAAATAGCGTTCAAAGGTAGCCATCTTGTCTTTATCGAAGGAAGGGGCATCCGGTCCGCACCACATGTACCAGACATAATCCAGTGCAAACTGTTTCTCGTCCGAACCGTCCTCGTCAAAGTAAGCGGTACGTATCAGCTGGTCGGTCTTTTTCAGCAACTTGCGTCCCCAGTATTCCTTTTGACCGATGCGGACATGTTTGAAACTGCCGTCCGCATTCAGAGGCACGGAAGCATGATAAAGCAGGTTACTGTTGCACACCAGATACATGCCGCCATACGTAAACAAGCAGCGCATGTGCTTCTTCATCTTCTCGCTGTTCATGAAAGAAGAATGAATCCGGTGCATCAGTTCGCGCTCTTCGTCCGACAGACGATACGGGTCCGCCGGGTCTATGGTGGGGAAATTTACATCGCGCAACGGATATTCCTTGCCTTCGTATACAAACACACCACGCTCGAAATCCACCAGATGCAGCAGTCTCCGGTTTTCCATACCGAACTCAGGACGACGGCTGATGATTTCCGCTTCCAGTTTCAACTGGATAACCGTAATCGCCTTGTGCATCTGTGTAATCAACCGCAAGGTCTTCTCATTGTATTCCGCATCGGCAAAGTTCATTTTCGGTGCAAAGATGGTGCAAGGGTCATCCGCATAGGTATCCATGGCAAACGTCGCAAGCGGCAACAGATTGATGCCATAACCATCCTCCAGCGTTGCTAAATTGGCATAGCGCATCGACATACGGATTACGTTGGCTATACAAGCATCATTACCCGATGCGGCACCCATCCACAGAATATCGTGGTTACCCCATTGGATGTCGAAATTATGATAATCACAGAGAGTATCCATGATAATATGCGCACCCGGTCCGCGGTCGTATATATCGCCCACGATATGCAGCGAGTCGAATGATATACGAGAACTCTGCCGGAAGTGCCTTGCGTACTTTCGAACGGGTATATTTGGACGAAACGTTCTGGCATACTTTTACCAACTGGTTCAGTGTTATCAAATACCAGTCATCCAGGTCCGTTTCCTGCTCCTTGATAAGTTGCAGCTTCTCTTCCGGATAATAAATTAACGTACAGATTTCCTTCTTCTCACTTTCGCGCAGTGTATGCCCGAATATTTCGTTCACCTTACGTTTCACTGCCCCCGATGCATTCTTCAGCACATGCTGAAAAGCCTCATACTCGCCATGAATATCCGTCAGAAAATGCTCTGTACCTTTCGGCAGATTCAGAATGGCCTCCAGATTGATGATTTCCGTACTGGCATCAGCAATGGTAGGAAAACTGCGTGATAATAATTGCAAATAACGCAAGTCATTGACAATACTTTCCGGAGTTATATTTCCCATAGTTATTTAATTGATAGTTGATAATTGACAGTTGATAATATCCCTCATTCTTCATTATCCATTAATGAAGAACATGAGCAGCACTTGGGCTATGATTACCCGTAGAAACATGCACAGCGGATAAACCGTAGCATAAGCTACAGACGGATTGTCTCCCGGAATTGTGTCGTTGGCGTAGTTCAGCGCCATGGGGTTTGCCATGCTTCCGCACAGCATACCCGCCATTGTTCCGAAATCTATCTTCAGCCACTTGAAGGTAACGATACCCATAATCAATACCGGAACCACAGTCAACGCAAAACCCGTAGCAATCCATAACAGCCCTTCCGGCCGGAATACCGTATCGAAGAAATGGGCACCTGCATCCAGTCCCAGGCAAGCCAGGTAAAGAGACAATCCCAATGCACGGAGCATCAGGTTCGCACTGCGCGTAGTATAAGTCACCATGTGCATCCTCGGACCGAATGTCCCGATAAGAATACCTACGATGATAGGGCCTCCTGCCAATCCGAGCCGCACGGGAGCGCTGATGCCGGGAATGGAAATAGGAATTGCTCCCAAAGCCAGACCGATGACAATGCCGATAAATACCGCCACCAAGTTCGGTTCCTTCAGGCTTTTCACAGCATTGCCCAGCACCTTCTCCACATTTTGTATAGCAGCGGCTTCGCCCACTACGGTCAGGCGGTCACCCAATTGCAAGGTCAGTTCCGCTGTGGCCAGCAGCTGCACGCCGCTACGATAAACCCGGCTGATATTGATACCGTAATGATTACGCAGATGGAGAGAACCCAGCTTCTTGCCGTTCAACTCCGGGCGCGTCACCACGATACGTTGCGAAATCAACTGGCTGTCTATGGCATTCCAGTCTATATCTTCCTTGTTCCAATCAGTATGCTCCTGCTCGCCGAAAAGCACGGTCAGAGCCGGCGTATTTTTCTCCGAGGTAATCACCAGCAGGCGGTCACCTTCCTTTATAATCTTTTCCGAGGTAGGAATACTCACATTCCCATCCCGCCACAAGCGGGAAATCACGAACTTCGGATAGCTGTTCAGCCCGCCTATTTCCTTGATACTCTTGTTGAAGATGGCAGGATTGTGCACCTGGAACGCAACAATGTAAGGCTTGTTCACGTCATCCTTCTCTTTCAATTCCAGGTCTTCCTTATGCGCCAGCGTCTTACGGATGAACAGTACGGCCAGAATGACCCCTACCACCCCCAGCGGATATGCCACCGCACACCCCAAAGCAGGGTACTGGACTCCAATCCCATCTGTTTCAATGTCTGCTGTGCCGCACCGAGTGCCGGTGTGTTTGTCGTGGCACCGCAAAGTATGCCCACCATATCCGGCAGGGATACTCCCAACCCATAGCTGCCCAGTACAGTCAGCAGGGTGCCGATAAGCACTACACCCGTGGCGAGCATATTCAGTTGTACCCCTCCTTTACGGAAAGAGCTGAAAAAGCCCGGTCCCACCTGCAAACCCAAAGCATACACAAATATCACCAGCCCGAAGCTTTCCGCATAATTCAGCATCTGCGGGTCTATGGACAACCCGAAATGCCCGGCAATGATGCCGGCAAAGAATACAAACGTCACTCCCAATGAAATGCCGCAAACATGTATCTTCCCCAATCCCAATCCGATAGCGGAAATCAGTGAGAGTACCACAACCGCCTGCAAGGCGGAGTGCTCGACGAATAAACTATATAGCCAGTCCAATGTGCATTCTATTTTACAGTTTCAGGCTGCAAAGATAGTGCAAACCTCATGCAAAATAAAACGAACCCGTCTATTTTTTATGCGGCAGCACTTCTAAAAAAGGGATACGATACAATAAATCCCTGCTGCCAGCAAAGCACTGACGGGGATAGTCAGCACCCAAGCGGTCATCAGACTCTTCGTAACTCCCCAACGCACAGCCGAAAGCCGCTTCGTGGCCCCTACTCCGATAATAGCTCCCGTAATGGTGTGTGTCGTACTTACCGGAATCTTCAGATACTCCGTCAGATAAAGCGTAAACGCACCGGCAGTTTCCGCAATCACCCCTTCCAGTGGCGTCACCTTCGTAATCTTAGTCCCCATGGTCTTCACAATCTTCCACCCGCCGGACATGGTACCGAGTGAAATGGCCGTAAAACAAGAGAATGCCACCCAGTCCGGCAGGTCATCAATACTGTTTATCCCCATTCCCAGTCCTTCCGAATGTCCGGCTATCATAGCCGCAGCAATGATACCCATTACCTTCTGTGAATCATTCAGACCGTGCCCGATGCTGAACAAAGCCGAAGACACCAGCTGCAGTTTCTTGAACCACACCTCGGCCGTATGGGGATGCGCCCTGCGGCAAATGTACAAGACCAACAACGTAAAACCAAATGCCACCACCATACCAATCAAGGGAGCCAGAAAAATGAATGCCGCAATCTTCAGAATGATACTCAACTGGATGGCCTCAAAACCGTGTGCCATGATGGCAGCTCCGGCAAAACCTCCGATAAGCGTGTGCGAAGAAGAGGAAGGGATTCCCTTCCACCAAGTGAACAGATTCCAGCAATAGCCGCAATCACGCCGGCCAGAATGATAGGCAAAGTAATGTAAGGCTCCATCACCGTTTTCGATACGGTGTTGGCAATGCCGAAACCGCCGATGACACACTTGGCGATGAAAAAGGCCACAAAATTGAAGAAAGCCGCCCATATCACCGCCTGAAACGGTGTAAGCACTTTGGTAGACACAATGGTGGCAATAGAATTGGCCGCATCATGAAAACCGTTGATATAATCGAATATCAGAGCCAGTACAATGATAATCACTAATAGTTCCATGCGTCCGTTCGTTTATGCGTATTTCACAATCAGGCTCCTCAAAATCTTGCCCACGTGTTCGGCTGCGTCCGTCGTTTTTTCCAACTCATACATAATCTCCTTGATTTTGATGAGTTCAATGCAGTCCTTCTCTTCTTCAAAAAGCCTGGTGATGAAAAATTCATAAATATCATCTGCCCGGTTTTCTATGTCATGCAGCTGGTTGCAATATGCGCGCAGCTTATCCGGACTCTTGCGGAATGCCTCCAGTTCATCCATGGCCTGGCCGATGAGGGCCGCTTCTTGTTGAACCATATGTCCCAGCTCTTTCCCCTTGTCCGAAATAGGATGCGGATTATAGATAGTGATACGCTTGGCACAGCTGTTTATTCCATCAATCACATCATCATGCCCGAAGCCAGGTCATGGATATCCTCCCGGTCAAAAGGAGTAATGAAAGTAGTGCCCAGTTCATCCAGAATCAGATTGGTCAGCTTATCGCCCTCGCGCTCCAAATCTTTGATTCGTTTATAATCTTCCGCCCTCTTCTCAGGCGAGTCATGGCCCAATATTTCTATCAACAGAGCCGACGAGGACAATAAAATCTCAGACAATTGCTTCAGCAAAGGAAAGAATTTCGGTTCTTTCGGTGTGAACCGGCTAAAAAAAGAATTCTTCATAATGGATAAATGTACTAAGTATATTAATTTATTTTTGTTTTCGTTGTTTCAGTCTTGCACGCAGCACTTCTACCACGGCCGGCAGTATGGAAACCACAATAATGGCCACAATCAGCAGTTTGAGGTTCTCTTGTACAAACGGAAGGTCACCGAAGAAATAACCCGCATAACAGAAGATGGCAATCCAGCAGGCGCCCCCAATCAGGTTGTACAGCATGAAGTAATAGTAATGCATCTTACCCATCCCCGCCACGAATGGCGCAAACGTACGGACGATAGGCACAAAACGGGCTATGATAATTGTCTTGCCTCCATACTTCTTATAGAACTCATGGGTCTTGTCGAGATGGCTTTGCTTGAATATTCTGGAATCGGGATTATTGAAGAGCCTTTGCCCGAAGAAATGCCCTATCATGTAGTTGCAAGAGTCGCCCAATACCGCGGCAACAAACAATATCAAAGCCAGCACATTGACCTCGAGAGGCATGTCGGGCAGTGCGGCAATAGCTCCCGCCACAAAAAGCAGGGAATCGCCCGGCAGGAAAGGTGTGACCACCAGCCCCGTTTCGCAGAAAATAATCAGAAACAATATGGCATACGCCACATATGATATTCCTGCACTATATCAATCATATACTGATCGATATGGAGAATAAAATCTAATAGAAAATCCATTATATATTGATTATCAGTACTTAAAAAATAGAGAAAAACTCGGCATGGGGAGACGGGCAATCTCTCTGGCTCCCGAAAGAGAGGAAGGGAAAGTACTAAATAAGAATACGCCTCAGCGTATATACATAATATCTATATGAAATCTTATGGGGATGGAAAGTAAAGGGGAAAGAAGTTGTCTTTTCTTCCGGGAGCAGAGTTTTCAGGGTTCTCGCAACCTTGGCGGCAATGAAGTCCGGATTAAGCCTCAACAATTTCGAGCAAGAGGCATGCCGTAATGAGAAGGTATTTCCTATGCAACCGGCATCTGCCAGGCAATTATAATTCGCGTCCTCCCCTTTTTCCTGGCATTGTCTGCCATCTGCCCCCGACAAGCTGTGCTGGGCTCCGGAGAAATAATGCACATCCGCAGTAGGGAGTGTCTTACATCCCTCCATATCATCAGAAACGGAAGTGAACTTCGATATGAGGAACAACCCTAACAAGATATAGAATATACATTTCGCCATAGCGGGTGCAAATATAGAAACTATTTTCGGATTACAACAGAAAAATGAAAAACAAAAAGCGGTTAACCGTTTCATCAGTCAACCGCTTTCTTGTTTTTGTAGTGGGTACGAGAATCGAACTCGTATACCATGCGTGAGAGGCATGTATCCTAACCGTTAGATGAACCCACCCTCGCATTTGTCTTGTACACCCTCAGGGATTCGAACCCTGGACCCACTGATTAAGAGTCAGTTGCTCTACCAACTGAGCTAAGAGTGCATCTGGCGGAAGCTGGGGGATTCGAACCCCCGGTACGGTTACCCGTACGTCAGTTTAGCAAACTGGTGGTTTCAGCCACTCACCCAAACTTCCTTTTTTATAACCAGCATTCTTTTCAAATGCGGTGCAAATGTAGGGCAAACTTTTGGACTGTGCAAATCTTTCCTACATATTTTTTTCACCGTTTTCATACAATTTGAGATAACACGTTAACACTCAAACCCTAAAACAAGAAAAATTTGATACATATCAAACCGTCCTTTTCAACCTTTCCTTATCTTTGCGCGATTTTTAAAGTATAGTGCACATACACGGACAATGATACAACAAGAAAGCCTAAAAAAGCGGCTTGCCAAGCTGGCCGCCCCCATTTTTATAGAGACACTTCTCATCATGATGCTCGGTGCGGTGGACACCATCATGCTGAGCCGCCACTCGGACAACAGTGTTGCCGCCGTAGGGGTAGTCAACCAAATTATCATGCTCACTTTCCTCGTTTTCGAAGTCATCAACCTCGGAACGTCCGTTCTGTGTTCCCAGTATCTCGGTGCGAAACTACACAAGAAAGTAGTGCAAGTAGTCGGCGTATCCATCCTCGTCAACCTGGCGGTAGGTATCACGGTCAGCTGGTACTGTTCTCCTGCGTCCATCCCATCCTCCGGCTGATGGGGCTCACCGCTGAACTGATGCAGGACGGCATGGACTATATGCGTATCGTAGGCGCTTTCGCCTTCTTCCAGGCACTATCCCTCACCCTCTCCGCCTCCCTGCGCAGTGCCAACAAGGCCATCTACCCGATGATGGTCACCGTCGTAGTCAATATCCTCAATATCATCGGCAACTACTCCCTCATCTTCGGCCGCTTCGGCTTTCCGGAACTGGGCGTGGAAGCGCCGCCATCTCCACAGCCTTCAGCCGGGGTGTCTCCATGATTATACTGTTCGTCATACTGTTCCGCAAGCACATCCACCGTTTCCCACCGGCATACTTCCGCCCTTTTCCGTGGATAGAACTAAAGAACCTGATGAAGGTAGGCCTGCCCTCTGCCGGCGAACAATTGTCGTACAGCTCGTCGCAAGTCGTCATCACCTACTTCATCAACATGCTGGGAGTGGAAGCGCTCGCCACCCGTACCTATTGTGTCAACATCATCATGTTCGCTTATCTGTTCAGCATCTCCATGGCACAAGGCGGCGCCATCTGTATCGGGCATCTGATAGGCGAGAAGAAACCTCACGCAGCCTTCCTTATGGGAAAATACGTCATGAAGAAATCCGTCATGATTACCGTCATGCTGTCCTGCATCCTCGCCCTTTCGGGGCATGCCATCTTTGGCTGGCTCACGTCCAACCCCGACATCATACGTATGGGTGCCACCATCCTTATCATAGATGTACTCCTCGAAATAGGCCGCCCCATCAACATCTTCGCCACCAACGCCCTTCGTGCGGCAGGAGATGTCAACTACCCCTTCTACGTAGTTGGTGGTGCAGTGGAGTGTAGCTGTAGGTGTGGGATACCTTTTCGGCTTTCCCTTCGGCTGGGGTATCTGCGGCATGTGGGTAGCCTTCCTGTTGGACGAGAATATCCGCGGCTTCATTTTCGTCCGCCGCTGGTATGGCATGAAATGGGTAAACAAAAGCTTCATCCGGAATTGTTTTTAATTCCAAAAGTCCTATCTTTGCTCCCCGAAAGCAGAAGCGGACCGAACTTTACCGGTCTTGCTTACTGAACAAATAAATCATGGTCTTATGGATGCACTATTGAAAGAAACCGTAGATGCCGCTATCAACTCCCGCTATCCAGGCATGGCTCCCGAGGGAAGAAGGTTGATAGAGGAAATCCTCATTCGCAAGGAAGTAGAAAAGGGCGCATTATTACTCAATGAAGGGCAGATAAGCCATAATATCGTATTTGTAGGAAAAGGCATGTTGCGCCAATTCTATTATAAAAACGGTAAAGACGTCACCGAACACTTTTCCTATGAAGGCTGCATCATCATCTGCATAGAAAGTACCTTGAAGCAGGAACCACCCACCTCATGATTGAGGCACTCGAACCGAGTGTCGTATACCTGCTGCCATACAACAAGCTGCTGACACTTACCGAAATCTCATGGGAAATAAACATGTTCTATCGGAAGATTCTGGAATATTCCCTGATTGTTTCACAGATAAAGGCTGACTCCTGGCGGTTTGAGACTGCACGCGAGCGCTATAACCAGCTCATGGAACATCAGCCCGAAGTCATCAAGCGGGCTCCTTTGTCGCACATTGCGTCCTATCTGCTGATGACCCCCGAAACACTGAGTCGGGTACGTTCGGGCATACTGTAACCCTCCTCCTGTCTGCCCGGAGAATACATATCTGAATTTATATAGAAATTTTACCATTTCTTCCCTAAGCGTGCATTGATTGCCATACAATCATTTCATGCTCAAGGTTGTTTTATATGTATTTAAAATATTAAAATTCAGATTATGAATACTATACATAATTTTTCCGCTTCCCTGATACAGCGGACAAAACAAGCCGGACGATACAGTACATCCGGTATATATACCAGTACAGTGAACAGCTTTTTCCGCTTCGTCGGCCACCGTTCCATCACTTTTGCAGAGCTTACCCCCAGCCTCATCAAGCAATACGAAGACCGGCTGCTCGGTGAAGGACGGCGCCATAATACCATATCCACCTATATGCGTATGCTCCGTTCCATCTCTCACCAAGCTGCCGAACAAGGCATTCCATTCACACACAGTATAGACGATTTGTTCGCCTATGTATTCACCGGTTATGAGCCTACCGCCAAACGGGCCATCTCTCCTTTACTAATCCGGCGCTTGGTAAATCTTGATTTGGAGAAGAAACCCGCCTTGCGTTTCAGCCGCGACATGTTTCTGTTAAGTTTTTACTTACGAGGCATTCCGTTCGTAGACCTTGTACATCTCCGCAAAACGGATGTCAAGCACAATACCATTTATTATTACCGTCATAAGACCCGTCAGCAATTGTCCGTACATATAGAGTCGTATGCCGCACAGATTATAAATAGGTATAAGAACGAAGCCGCCTCTTCCCCCTATTTGCTACCGATATTATCACTGACCGGGGAAGATGGTTACAGACAATACAAAAGTGCTTTACGGCTCTACAACCAACATTTACACACACTTTCGAAGATGTTACGGTTAAGCATTCCATTAACATCTTATGTAGCCCGCCATAGCTGGGCCACCACTGCCAAAGACGAAGGAGTGGCCATTTCTGTGATTAGTGAAAGCTTAGGACATACTTCTGAAAAGGTAACTCACGTTTACCTTGCTTCTTTTGACAACAATGCGATGAGTAAAGCAAATAAAAAAGTGATTGCAACAATCCATCCAAACAAAAAGAAAAAGCCCTAAAAACTAGAATTTGTAAAAGTATTCCTATTTGTATAGGAGTACTTTTATTATCCAATTTTATTCTCTTACTTACAAGGTAATGGATACCAATACTCTCTTACTTACAAGGTAAGAGAATATGTTTTGTGGCTGCAAAGATATGAAAAAGATTACTACAATCGCAAAAAAATAGATTTATTTTTTAATTCATATTTATCTCATATATAGATATAAGACACATTGCAGCCACTTGTATTTCTGTCTTATATATTTACATAAACGCCCCCATTTGAATTCAAAATTAAATTTAATTATGAGATAAAATATCGTTTTACATTTTAATTAACATATATAGTCTTTAATGTAAAATACCTTTTAATGGCTGGTTTATAAGATTATTCTCCAA
>ENA-OQCX01000246-OQCX01000246.1-human-gut-metagenome-genome-assembly--contig:-NODE-246-length-28942-cov-5.974735_pt1 | contig 28942 bp, 41 predicted proteins | sample MGYA00242762_ERZ504587 | MGnify/ENA primary metagenome ERZ504587 (study PRJEB26092, sample SAMD00036337) | human gut metagenome | host: Homo sapiens | study: EMG produced TPA metagenomics assembly of...
GAAAAGGAGGCAAACACTATGGGACTTGACATCTACGCCGGGACGCTGACCCGGTACTATTCTCACAACTGGAAAACCGTTGTTCAGCAGTGGGCGGAGGAAAACGGATATTCCTTCAACCGCATCACCCCGGATGGGAACCCGCCGACGACGAGGAATTGTCCCCGACCAATGTTCAGGCGGCGGTGGAGAACTGGCGGGATCAGATTCTGGCCGCCATTTCTCAGCCGGACCAGCCCCCCTACGCCCCCTGGCCGGAGGATAATGAGAAGCCCTATTACACGGACAAGCCGGATTGGGATCCTTCGGCGCTATGCTGCTGGTGGCCGCCTGTCGTACATACGAGGAACCGGTGCCTCCCACCGTGGAGAAGGACTGGATCTTCGGGGAGCATCCCCTGATTGCCCGCCTTGCATCGGACGAGGAGCGGGTGTGGTCCCTGTTTCGGGGCGTGACTTGGTGGCTTCCCCTCACCGACAGCTTTCTGTTCCAAGGCCCTCTGCCCACCGATGACACCGTCGCTATCGCCACCTTGGGCGGACTGCGGAAGGAGCTGGAAAAGCTGAACCAGCTGGCATGGCAGGCCGATGAGGATACCATCCTTGGCTGGGCAGACACGGAGGGATACCCGGTAGACGGAACCGTAGACTCAGATGGACAGTATAGCAAGGCAGACATCCCGGAACACACCCAGTATGACACCCAATCCCTTGCCAAGTTCGCCTTCTCCATGTTCTGGCGGGCCATGCGGTTTGCCGAGGAACAGCAGGTGCCCATCCTGCTTGATTATTAAGGAGGATTCGTCAGGAGGTGGAGACCGTGGAACAAAAACGCCCGGCAGATATATTTCAGGAGGCCCTGGACTACTTGTGGAACGGCTTGGGCCTGGAGGAAAAGGGCTGGAAGCGGCTGAAAAAAGGCGACTTCAAAAAGAAAATGAAAAACGGGCTGACCTATCAGATCTGGTTTGACCGGAGGCGCTACAACTACATAGACTACGAAATCGGCCATGGAAATGTGGAGGTGGGCTTCACCTGTATCATAAAGCAGGGAGATGACCGGCTCTACTCTTTCAAAATAGAACCGACAACAGGCGTTTCATTCTTTCGGATGCTGACAGAGGACCTGCGGCTGAACACCGGGCTGCTGGACACCTTTCTGCCCCTGATCAAAGCCCACTACCTTGACTTTATCGACCGCTTTGAGACGGACCCAGCAGAGGCATTACATCCGGTCTGCGCCCCCTTTATCCAGCCAGAGGATTACAGCTGGTGCATCCATGTGGATGAGCAGATGGTGGAACAGTACGGAACGGCGGAGCAGATGGAGGAGTACCGCCGTCAGGCAGAATTGCGCGGAACGCCGGAGTGCAAGGCAAAGAACTGGATGGGTTCGATGTTGTTCCACCTCTCCCACGCCAATGATGTGGATCACGCCTGGGCCTCAAGCCGCACCAAAGAGGAACTGGACCAGGTGGTGGAACCCTTTGTGCAGGCCAAGCGGCAGACAGGACAGTGGACGCAGGAGGATGAGGCGGGCTATCAGCTCTACCAGCAGGAAACAGATCCGAAGAAGCGCACCTTTCGGGTATGGTATCTCATCGCCAACCCCCGCGGCCTGCCGAAAGAGTTTGTCCAGAAAGAGCTGGAGTTTCGGTGGAAACTGTTCCCGGAGAAGAAGGAGGAAGCCAAATGAGCAATCAACTTTTCCAACAAAACCTGGATGACAAAAAAGGCCCACAACCCGGAGGTCCCTATCTCATTCAGATGCTGTTCAAAGAGCCGGTAGAAATGCCGGATAAAGAAAAAATGACTGCCGTAATGGAGAAGCACATCGGATCAACAGAATGCTTCTGTTATGATAAGAAAATGGCCGGCTTTGCCGCACAGGAGCATATTGCAGAGTTCAAGGACGGAAAATGCCCGGTGCAGCTGATGGTGATGAAATGCGACAAGTTCAAGGGCAAAGGCTTTGATGCCTTCCTGATGAGCCAGATGTGGGACTGCCAGGAGGACCGGGAGCGGATCTTCCGGGAGTGCAAATATCAGGTGGTAGCCACCGATATGCTGGCCGCGGCGCTTCCGGCGCTGGAGCGTGCCAACCTGGATGCCGACTTTTTGGAGGCTCTGGCGGAGCTGTACCCCACCTGTGAGGCATTCTATTTCCAGAACTGCGGCAAACTGTTTCTGGCGGAGGATGTGCGTTCTCACCAGATTGAAGGCTCGGATCGGTTCATCCGCTTTGGCGTCAATGTCCGCTTCTTTAACATTGAGGGCACCGAGGATATGCTCATCGACACGGTGGGCATGAGCACCCTGTTCCTGCCCGACCTCCAGTACCACTTCCACGACATGGACCCCAACTGGGTGGTAAACCACGCCTACAATGTGGCATCGTACATATTGGAACATGATAACCCCATTCAGGATGGTGAAACCATAGACGGCGTGGCGGATGGCCGGATGTGTCGGGAGATCCAGTGGAAGTGCCAGTATGAGGACGCCCTGATCCAGCCGCCCAGAGGGGTGCTGGACATCCACATGGGCGAATATGCCGCGGGAGGGCGTTGAATGAACGGCGTTGTGCTCCTGGTGGGCGGAATGCTGCTTGTGGCGGTGATCAAGCTGATCGTAGACCGGAATTGGATGGTTCTGCTTCTCTGTGCGGTTGCCCTGTTCCTGGTCTTTGGGGCTGGACATCATACAAAATAGGCCATTTTAAAAATCGAGGAGGTGAAGTATGCAGAATTCAACAAATATGCGGATACTGGAATTACTCCGGTTTCTCTATGAGCAGACCGATGAAAACCATCCCGCCACAGTATCTGACATCATTGCCCATCTGAATGGAAAAGGAATTCAGGCAGTGCGGCAGACTGTTTACGCGGATACCAATGCACTGATCGATGCAGGAATTGATATTGTGGTGGTCAAGAGTACCCAAAACCAATATTTTATGGGAAGCCGCCTGTTTGAGTATCCAGAACTGAAAATGCTGACAGACGCAGTAGCATCCTCGAAGATCATTTCTGCCAAGAAATCTGAGGAACTAGTACAGAAATTATGCCGTCTGACCAGCACACATCAGGCAGAGCAACTTCAAAAATTTGCTGCTTTATCCAGCCGTGTCAAACCGCATAATGAAAAGGTTTACTATATCATTGATAATATCCAAACAGCGATTGGAAACCATCAGCAAATTCGGTTCCAATACTATGAATACACTCAGGAAAAAAAGAAAATCTTAAAGCATGATGGATATTATTATGTCGTAAATCCTTATGCGCTTGAATGGAAAAATGACCATTACTATTTGATTGGATTTTCTCTGAAGCATCAGAAAATTGCTCACTTCCGTGTAGATCGTCTAACAAGCATAGAAAATCTTGAAACTTGCTTTATGCCGATAGAGGGATTTGATGTAGCTCCTATACAAATAAAATGGTTGATATGTTTACATCGGAGTCATCGAAGGAAGTAACCCTTCTATGTGAAAACGAATTGATGAGAGTAATCATAGATCATTATGGAGAAGATGCTGCTGTTGATAGGTATGATGATACACACTTCACAGCCAAAATTGAAGTGAACCCCAGTGGAACTTTTTATGGCTGGATATTCAAATTCAAAGGGAAAATAAAAATTCTCTCTCCCAAAGAGTGCATTACGGAAATGCAGCAAATCGCTCAGGAATTTATATAGTGCAAAAGAGGTGTTATTGATTTTTAACACCTCTTTTCAAATGAAATTTTTATCCTTGAAGTGAACAGATGTTCGATATACAATATAAGCAAGATGTTCGCAGTTCGTCGAACAAATGAGAGGTGAATGCTGTGGGCAATATAACTTTTGGATCATTTATAGCCGAGAAACGCAAGGCGCACAAATTCAATTTACGCGATACAGCCAAGCATTTGAATATTGCTTACGGTTATCTGTGTGATATTGAACAAAGCCGCCGTCCTGCACCCAATGGAGATTTTGTGGAACGCATCTCCGCCTTTCTGAATTTGGATAAATCAGAACATGAGTTGCTTTTGGATCTGGCCGCAAAATCACGCAATACAGTATCTGCTGATTTGCCAGACTATATCATGGAAAAAGATATTGTTCGGGCAGCCTTGCGTGTGGCAAAAGAAGTAGACGCTACCGATGAAGAATGGCAGACATTTATGAAAATGCTAAAGGAGCGTAAACGATAGGGGGGAGAGCTTTGTCAATTCCACAAATCCGTACAGAAGCAATCGAAGCGGTAGGGCGAAAAATCCTGATGGAATATGATCCCTCTCTGCTATCCGGTCAACCGTGTCCTGTGCCAATCGAAACCATTATTGAGACAAAGTTTGATCTAATCCTGGAGTTTCATACACTAAGAAAAAACCCCAAGATATTAGGGGAAACAATTTTCGATGACGGTGCCGTTGTTTTATATGACCAGATACAGAGACAGTATCGAATGATTGCAGTAAGAGCCGGTACAATCTTAATTGATGAACGGCTTTGTGATCCGTCAAAATTAGGGCGGCTCCGTTTTACCTGTGCCATGAGCTGGCTCATTGGGTACTACATAAGAAGTTGTACTCCGGTACTGGAGATGTTGCTGCTTATAACGGAAATGTTTCTTCCGACGAAAGTCATGGCATAATTGAGCGTCAGGCAGACACTCTGGCCTCTGCTCTGCTAATGCCTTTACCGCAGATTAAAAAATGTTTTTACCGGCTTAGAATAGGACGGACAGATGAACAGCTCATTGCAGAAATGGCAAATATTTTTGAGGTTTCCAAGCAAGCAATGCAGATTCGTCTAAAATCCAGGAACCTGATATAACCAAAGGGAGGAATAGAGGGAGGCACTGCCCTCTCTCACTCTCCTCCTCTATGCTATTTTGCGCCTAATATGTTCGCGATATTGCGAACAAGGAGGGATATTCCATGAGAAAAGAAAGTACAACAATCCAAAAATGTAACAGCAGGCTAACAGCTTTGGGGCTTAACAGCGACGCTGCGTTTCATAGAAGTAAGCTGATTCTAAAGATTTACCGTGATGTAGTCTGGGTTCTGAGTGAACGGGCAGAAGAATTACAAGAAACTGCTTGGATTATGGGAGAACAAGATATAGAGTCTGGCCTCTGCTATCTTGAAAATTTTGCACCAGATATTGAACTGCAAGCCTTTGAAGAAAAAGTGTGCTGCCTTGTTCAAAATCAAATGCTGGTCAATATTATTGACCGCGCACTCCTTCGTCTGAAACGGTATCCAGATCGAGGAGAACTTTACTATGAAATTTTGACTAAGCAATTCATCTATCGGTTCAACAGTACAGAGAAAGAATTGCTGGAAGAACTAAATATAGAGCGCAGTGTCTTTTATGACCGAAAACGAGAAGCCATCTATTTATTTTCTGTTTGCTTGTTTGGATATTCTATTCCAGAAGTCCTGGAGGAGCTGCCCCGACTAAATTCCGACTAAATCCCGACAAATCCCCGACCTAATCCCTACTCCCTTCCGACTTCCGACCTGCTATACTTGGTATAGTGGCAGGAATGTGCTAAATTGGATACTTTTCTACATAAGGCCCGGCATTGACCGGGCTTTTTTCATTCCTGCTGCAATATGGCGGCAGGAACATGGCTGGAAGTGAAAACACTTCCGGCCTTTTTCTTTGCCCGGTATTAGGAGGCCGGTATGCGCTGGGAGGCGTACATAGCAAAATATCCATGACACCGTTCAAATTCGCTGACTACCAAAAATTTGAACGGAGGAAAGGATATGACGAGAGTATTTATTTGGAAAAATAACAGCCCACAGGAATGGGAGGAAATCAGTTTTTCAGCGTTCAGTAAGGCACGCCGCAATGGTTGTTTTACTGGGCGCTTTTTTGTTGAAACAGTCAAAATGTTCCGTGATGAAGATGACCGCATTATTATGGAATGTTCTCGCAAAGATTTTGAAAAATACCAGCAGGAGGACCGCCACAGCCGCTATCTCCAAGAACATGAGAAAAGCCGCTCTATATTCCCAGCTTCCCATGTGGGAGATCGTGACGGCACAGAGGAAGGTTATCAGGATACAGATTTGTTTGTGGATGAATCTGTTGATACTGCGGAACAAGCAATTTGTAATCTTCTTATGGCCGATCTGCACCGTGCCTTGCAGCAGCTGAGTCAGAAAGAACGCTCTTTTATCTTGGATTATTACAGCATGGAAAAGCCAAGTACACTGCAATTAGCCAAAAGATATGGCATTAGTCAGCCCGCAGCTCATAAGCGTCTGAAAAAAATTGAAGAAAAAATAAAAAAGTTGGTTATAGATTTCTAAAAAAAGTGGCAGTAGCAAGTGAGAGGGAAATCCTTTCACTTGCACCTTGACAACCTCATATACGAATCATTAAGTTTGATCCTCTTTGGGCGTAATAGCCGCTACATCAGCGGTATATTTTCTGAGAGCTGCCACTCACATAACAGGCCAACCCATTTTTGCTGTATAGATGAGTTTGCGGTTTATCAGAAATATATCAGGCTGGAATACATCGGATGGCATCCGGTCATGGCATAACAAGGAGGAAAGCTCTCTTACAGCCATAGTCCGAGCGTGATAACAACCGTCGCAGGCCATGGGTAAGACCAAACGAAGTGGAGGTGAAATTCCTGAGAAGCAGGCCAGCCACCTGCGGCTTAATGATTACCCAAATCCCTGGGGTGTCGTGGACAAGTAAGGGATAAAACAGGCGCTAAATTGAAGGAGACTCTGTAATTTGCAGAGCCTCCTTCTTACATAATCAAATCTCAAAACATAGGAGGATGAACATGAAAGAAGATTGGATTTATAAGCGTGGGGATTTATATTATGCCAATTTGAATCCTTATTTTGGATCAGAGCAAGGCGGCACCCGTCCTGTCCTGGTTCTTCAAAACAATGTGGGGAATTTTTTCTGCCCCACTTTGATCGTAGCTCCGCTCACCAGTAAATGGATTAAGAAAAAGGAGCTGCCCACACACTATGCACTGGAGAGCGTTCCAGAGCTTGGACTGAAATCTGTTGTTCTGCTGGAGCAAATTAAAACGATTGATAAAAGGCGTGTTTTATCGTACATTGGGCGCGTATCTCGCGAAGAAATGAGAGCGATTGATGATGCTCTGCAAGTTAGTTTGGATATTCATATTCCAGAGGAAATGGAGGCTCCGTAAGGCCACTTACCGGATAAAGGAGGCGTTTTTATGTTTGAAGCAAGAATTGCGGAATTGAACCGATTTAATGAACAAAATCCTGTCAGCTATGACAAAAGAACCTATACGGTCGATGAGATTCAGGACATTCTGGGTATCAGTCGTCCCACAGCATATAATCTGGTAAAACAGGGTGTATTCCACAGCGTCAGAGTCGGCGGTCATATCCGCATTTCCAAAAAGAGCTTTGATGACTGGCTGGATCACGCAGATGAATGATTTGTCAAGGATGCCGATCTCCAAATCGACATCCTTAACTTTTTTTTCTGCTTTCTCTTACAATGAGGCCATAGCAAGAAAAACTTTATAGAGGAGCAAAAGCCATGCAAAAACAAAGAGTAAAGACCAGTATGTCTGTACCAGAGATGGGCAAAATGCTTGGGCTTGGTAAAGTAGAATCCTACTGGTTGGTTAAAAAGAACTATTTCAAAACAATTCAAGTGGCCGGACGAATGAGAGTTATGCTGGATAGCTTTGAAGATTGGTATGCCGGCCAGTTCCACTATAAAAAAGTGGATGGTACACCGCCCGGAGAGAAATGGAGGCATACTACGATGTCAGTTCCAGAAATGGCGGATCTTTTGGGGCTGAAATCTGGCACAGCTTATGACCTTGTTAAAAGGGGCTATTTTGAGACGACCTTGATTGATCGAAGAATTCGTATCATTACCAGCAGTTTTGAAGCCTGGTATCAAAAGCAAACTCATTATGTGAAAATCTCAGAAAGGAGCAATGAAAATGGCATCTATCGTGAAGCGTAAAAGCAAATATTCTGTGGTGTATGATTACACAGATGAAAACGGAAAACGCAGACAGCGTTGGGAAACCTTCAGCACAAATGCAGAAGCAAAAAAACGAAAAAAGCAAATTGAGTATGAGCAGGACTCTGGAACCTTCTTTATTCCTACGGCAAAGACCCTGAACGATCTGCTCGATGAATATATGTCCATCTATGGTGTAAATACATGGGCAATGTCAACATATGAAAGCCGCCGTGGTCTGGCGAGAAACTACATAACTCCTATTATCGGAGATATGTTACTATCCGACATCACTCCAAGGATGATGGATAAGTATTACCGCGATCTGCTCTCTGTGAAAACGGTAAGCGTCAACAACCGCAAACCCACAAGCGAATATCTGACCCCGCATACAGTAAGAGAAATTCACAAGCTACTTCGCAGTGCCTTTAATCAGGCGGTGCGTTGGGAACTAATCAGCCGTAACCCTGTTCTGAATGCGACACTTCCCAAAGAAGAACATAAAGAACGGGATATATGGACTGCCGAAACGCTGAGCAAGGCGATGGAAGTCTGTGATGATCCTATCCTCTCCCTTGCCTTAAATCTGGCGTTTTCCTGCTCTTTACGCATTGGCGAAATGCTGGGCCTTACCTGGGACTGCATTGATATTGCACCACAGAGCATAGAAAATGGTTCAGCTTATATATTCGTCAACAAAGAGCTGCAACGGGTTACACGAGGTGCATTGGACGATTTGAGCGACAAAGGTGTTATTAAGAAGTTTCCACCTTGCATAGCCAGTACCCATACTGCTCTGGTCCTGAAAGAGCCTAAAACCAAAACCAGTATTCGCCGCGTGTACCTGCCGAAAACAGTTGCCTATATGCTGGTAGAGAGAAAAAAAGAAATCGACGAGCTGATGGATCTGTTTGGAGACGAATACATCGACAATAACCTGGTCTTTTGCTCCAGCAATGGCCGTCCGATGGAAAGCCAGGTGATTAACCGTGCTTTCAATAAACTTATCAAAGAAAACGGACTGCCTCATGTTGTATTCCATTCTCTCCGCCACTCCAGCATCACCTACAAGCTGAAACTCAATGGCGGCGATATGAAATCCGTCCAGGGCGACTCTGGTCATGCTCAGGTAAAAATGGTTGCAGATGTCTATTCTCACATCATCGACGAGGATCGCTGCATAAACGCTCAGCGATTGGAGGAAGCATTTTACTCATCCAAGACTCCTGATCCTGTTGAAGATACAGAGCCTAAAACTGCGGATACTGCCGTCACTGAAAGTGATGCAGCGAAGATACTGGAACTGCTTAAAAATCCCGAAACTGCCGCACTGCTCAAGCAGCTGGCAAAAGCTTTATAAAGTCCCTCCCTCAGAAGAACGCCTCTCACTTTGTGAGAGGTTTTCTTCGTTTGAACCACTTTGCACAGTGACCAAACACTTTTTTTGTTAGCAAGGTTCTGAAAGCATTTTTGAGCGATGTTAGCAAATTCGCGATTTTGTTTGCAACTTCCTCTAATTTCTGCTAACAAATGTTTGCAAGTTCCTTTGGTAAAAATCGAACCTCTGACTTACCGCCTTTCTTAGCAAAAGGCCAAATCTCGTTAGCAAATGTTAGCAAACCAAGGTTTTTTGCAAAAAATCCACAAAAGCCGCAGAAATAAGAAAAGCCGAAAACCCTGATAAATCAAAGGTTTTCGGCGTGTTTGCTGGCGTCCCTGGCGGGATTCGAACCCACGGCCTTTCGCTTAGGAGGCGAACGCTCTATCCTGCTGAGCTACAGAGACATCTATTCAATTAAAAATGGTAACAATCACTTTTCATCGTAAGGCGGCCGGTAGAGCATAACCTTAGGAGGGAGGCGCTTTATCCAGCTAAGCTACTGAGGCATATTATGTATTATCGTTGATTTTTTGAAATTCAACGCGTTTGGAAACGAATATGCAGAATGATTTTCACACCGAAGTGACCGACTGCGTTGCAACCGGAACGGTGTTAAACTTGTTGCATCAAAATTTGTTGAGAAAACCGTGATTCTCGGTTTTGCTTTTGAATAGAGCAATCACTTCTGCACCCAAGGTATCAGGTTGACCGAATTCTTAGGAGGCGAACGCTCTATCCTGCTGAGCTACAGAGACTTATATTAAATTGAGACTGGCAACGATCACTTTTCCCCGTAAGGCAGCTGGTAGAGCACAACCTTAGGAGGCGAACGCTCTATCCAGCTGAGCTATGAAGACGGATACCATATTATAATACCGCAACTTCCCCACAAAATCAAGTTGAATCGGAAAGAAAAAAGGTGTATCCTATAGGAGAGGTGCTCATGCGCGGCATGGGTGCAGAATGAAGTGCAGGTGCAGCACAGGCGGCCCGGCACAAAAAGGAGCCAACTTATGGGGATGAAACGGAAAAAGAGAGCATCGCGTCGGCGCGGCTGGCTGCTGGGCAGCAGTGCAACGCAGGTCATCTGCATCAGCTTTGTGCTGCTGATCGCGCTGGGAACGCTGCTGCTGACACTGCCCATTTCCAGCCGCAGCGGTCGGCTGGGCGTGGTGGATGCTATGTTCACTGCCACCAGTGCCACCTGTGTGACAGGTCTGGTCGTGCGGGATACCTGGACGCAGTTCACGCCCTTTGGGCAGGCAGTGGTTTTGCTGCTGATCCAGGTGGGCGGTCTGGGCCTGGTGACCCTGACCAGCTTTTTTGCGCTGGCTGCCAAACGCCGGATGGGCTTTAAGGACCTGCGGCTGCTGGGAGAAAGCGTTTCGGCCAGCGGTTACTCGCAGGCTACCGATGTGCTGAAGATCGTGGTCAAGCTGGCGATGACCTTTGAGATCATTGGCATGGTGCTTCTGATGATCGCCTTTGTGCCGCAGTTTGGTGCGGAGGGCATCTGGATCAGTGCATTCACGGCCATCTCGGCGTTCTGCAATGCGGGCTTCGATCTGTTTGGCCGGTTCGGGCAGTATTCCTCGCTGGCTCCCTATGTCAGTAATTATTATGTACAGACTGTGATCATGTTCCTGATCATGGCGGGCGGTCTGGGCTTTATGGTCTGGGTGGAGATCGGAGAGTGGCGCAAGAAGCGTCATCTGTCTCTCCATGCCCGGATGGTGTTGCTTTTCTCCTGCATCCTGTGGGTGGGCGGTGCTGTCCTCATCGGCCTGATGGAGTGGAACAACCCCAAGAGCATGGGCGGACTGTCCGTGCCGGGCAAGGTGATGGCGGCCCTGTTCCAGTCGGTGTCAACCCGTACTGCCGGTATGAACACCATCGACCTGGCCGCCTGTGGCCCATCACCAAGCTGCTGATGAGCATTCTGCAGTTCATCGGCGCGGCTCCCGGTTCCACCGGCGGCGGTGTGAAGGTGACCACCTTTGCCGTTCTGATCCTGACCATGCGCAGCGTGGCGCAGGGCCGGGACGATTGTGTCATCGGCGGCCACCACATTGATCCAAGACCGTTTACCGTGCGCTGACCATCATCATGCTGGGCATGGTGCAGCGCTGGGCTCTGCCGTGGTGGTCTATTACAACACATCGGATGCCGTAACGGTCATTGACGCGATCTTTGAATCCTGCTCCGCCTTTGGTACCGTGGGCCTTTCGGTGGGCGTGACCAGCCAGCTGAACACCGGGGCCAAGCTGCTGTATATGCTGGTGATGTTCATGGGCCGTGTTGGCCCGGTGTCCTTTGCCATCAGCTTGACCAGCAAACCCGATGACAACAAACGCAAGATCCTGCCCGTTGGACAGATCAACGTGGGATAAAGAAATGCTTTTATTATTAAAGAAAGGAGAAAAGTATGTATAGTGTCACACAGCGCGCCCAAAAATTTAAACAGCCGTATGGTGGATTTATTCGTCCAGTTGAATTTGAAACCGTAGTGTTAGATGACGGAAAAATTCTGAATGATGGAGAAAATATTTCTCCAGTACTAATCGGAATAGTTGTTGATTATATGACGCGACTGATGACAGGTAATCCGCTCAGTGAAGCATTTTTTCCGTCAATACAGGGTGCAGAAATAGCTACAAGATATAAGTATGGAACGGGAAAAGAATTCCACAATGAGATTGAGAAGTTGGCAGAAATGTATCGTACGATTCGTGACTTGGACGATCAATCAATTACAATAGCTTGCAAAATGGCTAGTTTTGATATATGGAGACGTAACTATATAGCAGCGATATTAAGAGATTACAGTTACGAGGAAGTAAACGTCGATGAGAAAACAATTGAAAATATTAGAATAATGGTTGAACGTGGAATTCATATGTGGGAGATATATGGACCGGTGATAGAAAGTGGATTTACGTTTGAGCCGAATGGTTACACTGATATTGTTAGTACAGGTGATGGTGATTATCTAACAACTGATACGATATGGGACTATAAGGTAAGTAAAAATAAAATAACAAGTAAAAATACGTTGCAAATATTGATGTACTGGATTATGGGAAAACATTCCGGTAAACCAGAGTTTGAAAATATTACTCACCTTGGTTTTTCAACCCACGAAAAAATATAGTATCATTGTTGGAGACACAGAAGATTCCTCAACAGGTAATTTTGAAAGTTGAAAAAGATGTAATTGGGTATACATCAACAGTAACAGAATAAAAAGAGGACAGATACTTAGCAAAAAAGTATCTGTCCTCTTTTTATTCTATTTGCTTATTTACTGTAAATCTCCACGATATTCAGCAGGATTTCGGTTGCCTTGTCCATGCGCTCTGCGGTGGTGCATTCGCACACGCCATGGAAGTTGAAGCCGCCGGTGCCAGGTTGGGGCAGGGCAGGCCCTTCCAGCTCAGGGTGGCACCATCGGTGCCGCCGCGCACAGGCACTTCCTCGGGGGTCAGACCGGCCTTTTCGATGGCTTTGCGGGCGTTCTCCACCAGATGGAAGTGGGGCTTGATCTTTTCCAGCATGTTGCGGTAGCTGTCCTTGATCTCCACCTCCACGGTGCCGGGGCCGTACTTGCCGTTGAGGTAATCGGCAATGTGGAGGAGGTTATCCTTCTTGTACTGCAGCTTGTCGGCGTCGTGGTCGCGCAGGATGTAGCCCAGCTTGGCGTTGGTCACGTCGCCGTACATCTGGCAGAGGTGGTAGAAGCCCTGACGGCCTCGGTGGTCTCGGGACGGGCCATGATGGGCAGGGCAGTGTGGAACTCCATGGCCACATTGGAGGCGTTGATCATGGCATCCTTGGCGGAGCCGGGATGCACCGAGAAGCCGTGGATGGTCACGGTGGCGGCAGCTGCGTTGAAGTTCTCATATTCGATGCCGCCCACGTCACCGCCATCAACGGTGTAGGCGAAATCCGCGCCAAAGCCCGGGATATCGAAGAGGGAAGCGCCCTCGCCGATCTCCTCGTCGGGGGTGAAGGCGATGCAGAGCTTGCCGTGGGGGCGGCCCTCGGCAAGGAGGAGCTCGGCGGCGGTCAGGATCTCTGCCACACCGGCCTTATCGTCTGCGCCCAGCAGGGTGGTGCCGTCGGTGGTGATCAGGGTCTCACCCTTGAGGTCGGCCAGGAAGGGGAAGGTGGAGACCTTCATCACCATGCCGGTGGCGGGCAGGGTGACATCGCGGCCGTCATAATTCTCGTGCAGGATGGGGGAAACACCTCGCCGGAAGCATCGGGGGCGGTGTCCATGTGGCAATCAGGCCCAGGGCAGGCTTGTCCTCACAGCCGGGGGTGGCGGGGATGCTGCCGTAGACATAGCAGTGCTCGTCTACCCGGGCATCCTCGATGCCCAGAGCCTTCATCTCTTCCACCAGCTGGCGGGCCAGGTCAAACTCCCGCTCTGCCGAGGGGTGGGTGCCGCTCTCGGGGTCGGAGGTAGTGTAAACGCGGACATAATTCAACAGTCGCTCGTATGCACGCATAAGAATGCTCCTTTGCTTGTATTTGATTCTATGATACGCTTTTCCGCGGCAATTTACAAGAGGGTGCAGCAGGGGAGCGCAGATCGAAGCGCAGTAAAACAACAAAAACACCGTCAGCCCGTTGTGTCAGGCTGACGGTGTTCTGTTTGAGGGAGTGTTTAACGCTTGTATTTGGCGGCCGTCTGCAGGCGCTGCATGGCGCGGTCCAGTGCAATCTTGCTCTGGTAGTACTCGTGCATGCTCTGCTTGTGCTGCAGGCGCTCCTCGGCCGGATGCGGGCAGCCTCGGCGCGGTTGCGGTCGATATCCTCGGGCCGCTCGGCGCTGTCCACCAGCAACAGGACAAAGGTGGGGGTCACTTCTGCAATGCCGTCGCCCACCAGCACCTCGCGGGTCTCACCGTCCACGGTGAACTTTGCAATGCCCATGTGCAGGGCCACCAGCACGGGGTTGTGCCCGGCCTGCACGCCGTACACGCCGTCGCCGGTGGGCAGGGTCAGGCTCTCGCAGTAGCCCTGATAGAATTCACCGCTGGAAGCCGTGATGTTCAGGATGAACTTTTCCATCAGTTGGCACCGCCCTTTTCCTCCGCCTGTTTATCTGCGTACTTCTTGCGGGCATCCGCAAGGGTGCCCACGTTGAAGAATGCCCACTCGGGCAGGTCATCGCACTGGCCGTCCACAATGGCGGCAAAGCCCTTGACGGTCTCTGCCAGCGGGACGTACACACTTCAGCCGGTGAAGTTTTCGGCCACCGCAAAGGGCTGGCTGAGGAACTTCTGCAGCTTGCGGGCGCGGGTGACGGTGAGCTTGTCCTCTTCGCTCAGCTCGTCCATGCCCAGGATGGCGATGATGTCCTGCAGCTCCTGATAGCGCTGCAGGGTGGCCTGCACCTTGCGGGCCACACGGTAGTGCTCCTCGCCCACGATGTCGGCTTCCAGAATGCGAGAGGTGGAAGCCAGCGGATCGACAGCGGGGTAGATGCCCTGCTCCACGATCTTACGGCTCAGAACGGTGGTTGCGTCCAGATGGGCGAAGGTGGTTGCAGGAGCCGGGTCGGTCAGGTCGTCGGCGGGGACGTAGACGGCCTGCACCGAGGTGATGGAGCCGTCGCGGGTGGAGGTGATGCGCTCCTGCAGGGCACCCAGCTCATTGGCCAGGGTAGCTGATAGCCCACGGCGGAGGGCATCCGGCCCATCAGGGCGGAGACCTCGCTGCCTGCCTGCACGAAACGGAAGATGTTATCGATGAACAGCAGCACGTCCTTGTGGGTCTCCTCACGGAAGTACTCTGCCATGGTCAGGCCGGTCTCAGCGACCCGCATACGGGCTCCGGGAGGCTCGTTCATCTGACCAAAGACCAGCGCGGTCTTGTTCAGAACGCCGGAAGCGTTCATCTCGCCCCAGAGGTCACAGCCCTCACGGGAGCGTTCGCCGACACCGGTGAAGATGGAGTAGCCGCCGTGCTCGGTGGCCACGTTGTGGATCAGCTCCTGGATCAGCACGGTCTTGCCGACACCGGCACCGCCGAACAGGCCGATCTTGCCGCCCTTGGCGTAGGGAGCCAGCAGGTCGATGACCTTGATGCCGGTCTCCAGAATTTCAGTTGCAGGTTTCTGCTCCGCAAAGCTGGGGGCCTTGCGGTGGATGGGCCAGTGGGCAGATCGTCCACCGGACCCTTGCCGTCGATGGGGCGGCCCAGCGGGTCGAACATGCGGCCCAGAGTGCCCTCGCCCACAGGGGCATTCAGGCCGTGGCCGGTGGCGGTAACTTCCATCCCCTTGCCCAGACCCTCGCTGGCAGAAAGCATGATGCAGCGCACCGTCGTTTCATCGACGTGCTGCGCCACCTCCATGGTGCGCTCAGTGCCCTCTGCGGTCACAGTCAGCGCTTCCTGCAGGGCAGGCAGCTTGCCTCCGGTGAACTTGACATCCACCACGGGGCCTGCTACTCGAATAATAGTTCCCTGTATCATACAATTGCCTCTTGCATTATGTTGTGTGGGATGTGTTTCTCGCCCGACGGGGGAAAAACACATCCAGCATTACTCGTTATTCTGTACCGCCGCCGCGCCGCCGATGATCTCGGTGATCTCCTGGGTGATGGAACCTGACGGGAGCGGTTGTACTCCAGCTCCAGATCGTGGATCATATCCTTGGCGCTCTTGGTGGCGGAATCCATGGCGGTCATGCGGGCGCTCTGCTCGGCGCAGAAGCTCTCGGTCATGGCACCAAAGATCATGCCGTGCATATAGATGGGGGCCGTCTGCTCGAACACCGTCCAGGCATCCGGAACATCTCCACCTCGCCGCGGGGGTCGCCCAGACCCTTGGGAGCAGGCGTGAGGTGGGCACGGTCCAGCGGCAGCAGGCGTTCCATGACCGGCTCGCTGGTCAGCGCGTTCTGGATCTTGGTGTAGACGATGTAGATCTCGTCCAGCTTGCCGGACTTGAAATCATCGATGGCATCCACGTGATATCACGGGCGCGCTGCAGGGTGGGAGCCGTGGCACCGTAATGGAAATCCTCCACCAGACGGGGATCCTTGCGGAACAGGGCACGGTAGCTACCTGACCGATGACATAGAACCGGTCATTCTGGTCGGCGTGCTCCCGCAGGAACTTGAGCAGGTTCTGGTTGTAAGCACCGGCCATGCCCTTGTCGGCGGTCAGCACGATGTAGGCCCGCTTGGGGTTCTCCAGATCCCGCTCGTGGAAGAAGGGGTGCTCCGGTTCGTCGGGCAGGTGGGGCACCACGCGGGAGATGGTATCCCGCATCCGGGTGAAGTAGGGCAGAACATTCTGGTAGTTCTGCCGGGCCTTGCGGAGCTTGGAGGAGGAGATCAGGTACATGGCATTCGTGATCTTCATGGTATCCTGAATGCTCTCGATCCGCTCCTTGAGCAGCTTACTGGATGCCATTGCTCTCCCCTCCGCGAATGCCTTCCACGCGGTCAGGATGGTGTCCACCTGTTCCGGGGTGATCTTGCCCGTGGACGTGATCGCGTCCATGGTGCCGGAAACATCGGCGTGGAACTGGCGCACAAAGGCATTGGTCTTTGCGCGCTGGTCAGCCAGCGGCAGGTCGTCCAGCATCCCGTGGGAAGCCAGGGTCAGCACGACCACCTGCTCGGCATCGGACTTGGGCTGGTACAGCGGCTGCTTGAGCATCTCGGTCAGGGCTTTGCCGTGTTCCAGCTGGCGGCGGGTCTCAGCATCCAGATCAGAGCTGAACTGGGCAAAGGACTCCATATCCTTGTACTGGGCCAGCTCGATACGCAGGTTGGAATTGGCCTTCTTCATGGCTTTGGTCTGGGCAGCGCCGCCCACACGGGAGACCGACAGGCCGACGTTGACGGCGGGGCGGTTGCTGCGTTGAACAGGGCACTTTCCAGGAAGATCTGACCATCGGTGATGGAGATGACGTTGGTGGGGATGTAAGCAGAGACATCGCCCGCCTGGGTCTCGACGATGGGCAGGGCAGTGATGGAACCGCCGCCAGATCGTCGCGCATCCGGCAGGAGCGCTCCAGCAGACGGGAATGCAGATAGAACACGTCGCCGGGGTAAGCCTCACGGCCGGGAGAGCGGCGGAGCAGCAGGGAGATGGCACGGTAGGCCACCGCATGCTTGGAAAGGTCGTCGTAGAGATCAGGACGCTCTTGCCCTTGGACATGAAATACTCAGCCAGTGCAGTGCCTGCATAGGGTGCGATGTACTGCAGGGGAGCGGAATCGGAGGCCGTGGCAGCACGATGGTGGTGTAGCTCATGGCACCGTGCTTCTTGAGGTCCTCGGCCACGCGGGCAATGGAGGAAGCCTTCTGGCCGATGGCAACATAGATGCAGAGCACGCCGGTGTCCTTCTGATTCAGGATGGCATCGGTGGCAATGGAGGTCTTGCCGGTCTGGCGGTCGCCGATGATCAGCTCACGCTGGCCGCGGCCGATGGGGAACATGGAGTCGATGGCCAGGATGCCGGTGTGAAGCGGGGTATCCACGCTCTGGCGCTCCAGAATGCCGGGGGCCTGCTTCTCGATGGGGTTGTAGCCTTCGGCGTTCACCGGGCCCTTGCCGTCAATGGGCTCGCCCAGCGGTCGATGACACGGCCCAGGAAACCATCACCCACAGGGATGCCGGCGCGCTTGCCGCTGCGGGTCACCAGAGTGCCTACGCCCACGGTCTCGGCACCGTCGAACAGCATAATGCCCAGCTTGCCCGGGTCCACGCTTTCGACCATGCCCTTGGCACCGTTCTCAAAGGTGACGATCTCACCGTAAACGGCCTTGTCCATGCCCTCCACCTGCACGATGCCATCGGCAGAGGAGATGACCACGCCGCCCTCGGCAGAGGTCTGGGCAGGCTTGTAATCCTCGATGCGGGTCTGAGGGTGGCCAGAGAGGGCTTGCCAGCCATCATCTGATCCAGCTGGTGGCGGCCGGAGTTGTCGAATACCCGGTCGCCTACCTGCAGCACATAGCCGGAGAGCAGGCTCTCGTCCACCGAGACATTCAGGATGACCTCAGTGGCATCATAGAGCTTCTTGACCTCGGCCTTGATGCGGGCGATATCCTCTTCACGGAGCTGATGTGCGGCGCGCAGATCGGCCTTGACGATGCGGTTCTCAGAGAAGAATTCGCGGCTGAACTCAGTTGCCATGCTCAGCACCTGCTTTCTCCAGCAGATCGTCCAGCAAACGGGAATCGTCCTGCTCGGTCAGGTTCCGGCTCAGCAGCTTCTCGCACATGGCGCGGGCCAGTGCGGTGGTCTGTGCGTCGGCTTCGCGCAGCTTGTGCTGGCGCTCTGCCTCAGCAGCGGCCTTGCCCTCGGCTACAATGGCATCGGCCTGTTTCTGGGCCTCGGCCAGCAGCTGCTGCTTTGCAGTTTCGGCCTGCTGCTCGTAAGTCTCGCGGCGGGCAGCAGCCTCGGTGTCCACATTGCGCAGCTTGTCCTGCGCAGCGTTCATGGCCGCAGCGGCCTCCTTTTTGGAGGTCTCGGCGGCGTTCAGTGCGTCATCCACCTGTTTCTGACGCTGTGCGATGATCCCCATAACAGGCTTGTACAGGAATTTCCGCAGCAGCAAAAACAGAATCAGAACGTTGACGACTGTATACAGAAGATTCAGATTCAGTGTCAGCATTCGTCATGCCTCCGTTATCAACCCAGGAACAGGATGATCAGCAGTGCAACGACGAAACCGAAAATTGCAGTACCTTCGGCCAGAGCAGCACCCAGCAGCAGGTTGGTCTGGATCTTGCCGGAAGCCTCAGGCTGGCGGGAAATAGCCTCGGTTGCCTTGCCGGTTGCAATGCCGATGCCAATGCCGCCGCCAATACCAGTCAGCGCTGCAATGCCAGCGCCCAGAGCGATAAGTCCGTTCATAATTTTAATCTCCTTTTGATTTGATGATGGAAAGGGTTTACTCTTCGTCTCCCATGGTCTCCTTCATAAACAAAGAGGTAAGGAACACAAAGACGTAGGTCTGGATCAGACCATCGAACAGGTCAAAATACAGGCTGAAGATGGCAGGCACGAACACAGGCACCACCAGCTTGATCAGCTCCATAATGACAAAAGCGCCCAGCACGTTGCCGAACAGTCGCATGCACAGGCTGGTGGGCCGGATGGCCACCTCCAGCACGTTCATGGGAGCCATGATGGGGGTGGGGGCAGCCAGGCTCTTGAGGAAGCCAACGCCGCCGCGTGCATGGATGCCGGCATACTCGATCAGGCAGATGCTCATCAGAGCAAGGGCCGCTGTGACGTTCAGGTCCTTTGTGGGGGGCTTGATGCCGAACACACCGATCAGGTTGGAGCAGCCGATGTACAGCGCCACGCTCATCAGATAGGGGACATAGCGCTTTCCACTTTCGCCCAGCAGGCCCACAAAGAAATCATTGATCGTAGTAACGACCGTTTCCAGGATGGCCTGCCGCTTGGTGATGTGATCCACCCGCAGATTCCGCGTCAGCAGGATGGAGCCGATGACAAGAAACGCCATGATGCCCCAGCTCACGACCACGGACTCCGGAATGGAAAGCCCGAACACCGTGACCATGTCAACATTCAGCTCTTCTTTCAAAGCAGCAGTCAACGCATTCATTGATTAGCACTCTCTCCTTTCTTAATTTGTGATGGTATCATAGCACGATTTCTGCCGGTTTTACAGCCCTCCACCTAACATTCTACTTTTTGTTATATTCCGTTTCTGCTTTGGATGAAAACAGTTGTGCAGATTGCAAAAAGTACGGGTGAGAAACTATGCGATTTGCACAATCTCTTTGCTGATTCTTAGCCATCTGTACCATTTTCTGGCCTTTGGATGAGGTGAAATCGACATTATTATTCACGGATTGTATAGTGGGCATATCAGATTTATATAGCTGCATGCTCTGCGATGATACCTATTTAATATGCCGGAGCAGTGTCTGCGATGGCCCTGCACGATCTGCGGGGCAGAGCCTTTGCCCGGGGAGGTGGAGGAGTGCACTGGAAAGACGAGATTCATGTATCCCAGAAATTTGGACTTTTGATGCAAAAGTATGTCTGATTTGTTGTGCACTCTGCGAATAGACAAACTGTGCATCTTCCTGTATAATAAAGCCAGAAACCAGAGAAGTACAGCAGAAGCTCAAATGAGAGCTAACCCCGCTGACTTTAAGTAGAAAGGAGCGAGACCGATGGTTGATATGGAACCCGCACAGTTCGGACAGACTGTCGGGATTCGCTGAGAAGCAAAACAGAGGCTCTCCACAAACGGGATGTTTCCCCCGTATAACAAAACAAACCAAAGAGCCGGTCTTGAGCATCAAAAATGCGAAAACAGTACAGTCTGTCAGAATAAATCCCCTGGCAATTCAAATAGATCCGCCCGAGGTGATCTCCCATGATGAGGACAGTTACACGGATGCACCTGTTTGAATGACCAAAAAGGAGTAACTCCAATGTACTAAGCAATGGAATCCCTGGCAAATCTAACTCGAAAGAATGTGGTAATATGAAATTCATCTTCAGAATCTCGGTACCGCAGTCCAACAGTTAAGAGAAGGGTCAGTCCAATGTACTAGAGTAGTTCATCCCCTTGCATAGAACTCTTCAGTTTCAGGTAGTTTCTAAGGAGAGTCACCCTATGAAACGCATACTCCGAAAATGAGAGAACCCAAGGAGAAGAGGCTTATGACTCCGAAGAAGTAAGTTTCCAGCCGGACGAGGGCTTGCAACCGCCTCGATCCGGCTGGTTTTTGTTTATGGATTTTTTACGGAGGTGCCCCCGCATGAAATTTGACACATCCCTTTTGCTGAACCTGTTTGCTGCCGCTGCCATGCTGGTAATGGGCTTTCGCAGTTTTTCCAAAAAGCACCAGATGAAGTTCAGCGATGACGAAGAGCGGGCTATGTGGGAGAAAAAGTTCGGTGTGTTCTATTTCTTTAATGCCGTTGTGTTTGTCGCTTCGCCGTTTTTGCCCCACACTTCAATTGGCGGCAGCGCCTGCTCTCTATCGGCATTGCTGCGGACACCGTGTTCCTGCTGATGTACCACGCTTGGAAAAAAAGGCCGGGAAGACGACTGAAACCGTTTCAAAAAGCATTGCACCTCCTGCATTTCTCTGCTACAATGGAGAAAACGCAGGAGGTATTTTTATGGTCAAGCATATCATTCTCTGGCAGCTCAAGGACGAGCTTTCTGCCGCCGAAAAGGCAGAGATCAAGGCGAACATCAAAACTGGGCTGGAGGGCCTGGCAGGGCAGATCCCGGGCCTTGTGGAGGTGCATGTGAACATCAACGGCCTGCCCTCTTCCAACGCAGACCTGATGCTGGACACCACCTTTACCGATGCAGCCGCCCTCAAGGGCTACTCCACCCACCCCGCTCACGTGGCTGTGGCCGATGGCAAGGTGCGCCCCTACACCAAGACCCGTGTCTGCCTGGACTTTGAAGTGTAACTGAACATGCAAAAGAACACCCCCTCTGCGGCGCAGCTTCAGAAACTGCCGTGCAGAGGGGGTGTATTTTGTGTTATGAGCAGATGGAACGCTTAGCGAGCGTCACGGTTTGCCTCGTACTCGTCCATGGAGACATAGTGGTCGAGGACGTGGATGCCCTTCAGGCGCTTGTTGGAGAAACCGGTGGAAGCGTACTGGCCCTCCCAGTAGTTCAGGCGGGTCGCCAGATAGGCGGGCACGCTCATGCCGCGCGGAATGACCAGTGCGTTGGTGATGAGCAGAGCCTCGGCATCGGCAAAGGCCTTGTAGCGGGCATCGATGTCATCGGTGATCTGCTTTGCGGCCTCGATGGCGTTCATGTAGGCCATGACAGCATCTGCGGTCTCGCCGGTGATGAAGCCGTCTTCCACGCCGGTGCGCAGGTAAGCATAGCGCATTCCGCGGGAATCCGCGGCCTGATAGAACGGGTCGGTCTCGGTCTCGGGGTCGGAGTAGTCAGCGCCCCAGTTGCAGAGCAGGAACTCGAACTTGCCGTTGCGGCGCACGGCAGACAGGAAGCTGTCGGAAGGGCCGGCGGTGATGATGATGTCGATGAAGTCGGTGCCGTCGTTCAGCACACCCTCCAGCTGCTGCTTGAGCACCTGGCACTGCTTGTCCCAGTCGGTGGTGGAGGGGTTGTAGGGCAGCTGCACCTTGATGGGGAAGGTGACCCCCTGTGCAGTCAGCTCCTCAATGGCGGCATCGCGGTACTCCTTGGCCTTGGCCTCGTCAAAGAACTCGGTCAGGTCGGCCAGGCCGCCGCACTTGGTGTAGTCCACACCATCGGTGGTGGCGCAGAAGTTGGGGGGAGTGATGGTGTTCAGCTTGTAGCTGTCGTAACCCAGAGGCGCGCTGACAGCCAGCGTAACGGCGTTGTTGATGCCGTACAGGAAGGCCTTGCGGAAGTTGGTGTTGTTGATGGCCTTGGCCCAGTTCTCGGGTTCGTATTCTGCATCCACGCCCTCAACGTTCCAGTTGGAGAACTCGTGTGCAAAGGGCATGAAGTTGAACATGTAGAAGTAGGTGTAGTTGGTGTTGGGACGATCCATGGAGACCATGTCCTTGGTGGTATCGTCGGCCAGCCAGCTGTCCAGAATATCGGAGCCGATGGTGGCCTCGTCGATCTCGCCGCGCTTGATCATCTCGGGGCCGTTCACGGCAGCCTCGGCGTTGTAAATGCGGCTGATGGTGTCGATAAAGACATTGTCCGCATCATAGTTCTCGGGGTTCTTCTTCATGATCCAGGTTTCCAGAGACTCGTAATCAGACAGGTAGAAGGCACCGCAGCTGTACAGGGTCTCGGCGCTGGTGGCATACTGGTCGCCCATCTCGCTCAGCAGGGGGCCGTAGGCGGGCTCATAGGGCAGGTAGCACAGCAGGCTCAGGAAGCCGGGGAAATCGTAAGTCAGGGTGTAGGTCAGGGTGTGGTCATCCACAGCGGTCACACCCACGGAATCAAAGTCCACGGGGGCGTAGGTGGAAGCGGTGCCGTCTGCTGCGGTCACGGTCACGTTGCCGCTGCCATCGGTGACATAGGTGGTGCCGTCATCGTCCACAGTGCCGTTTTCAGCATTGGTCAGGTAGAGTGATAGTTGTAGTAATCGTCCGCACCGGCAATGTAGGCGGTGACCAGGCCCACGTTGGAGGAAGCGTAATCCGGGGTCAGCACATACTGCAGGGCATCCACAAAGTCCTGTGCGGTCACGGGGGCAACGACTTCGCCGTTGTTGTCCACCCAGTTCTCCTCACGCAGGGTGAAGGTCCAGGTCAGGGTGTCGGCATCCCACTCCCACTTGGTGGCCAGGCCCTCGCGCATCACGCCCTTGTTGTCGTACTCTACCAGGGTGTCCACGCAGTTTGCACCCACGACCATTTCCAGGTCGGTGGCGGTGGTCAGGTAGTTCAGGGTCGCAGGCTGGCTGGAATAAAGCACGGTGTACTTGCTGGTATCCGCACCGGAAGCAGAACCGGAGGAGCTGCCGCCGCTCTTTCCGCCGCAGCTGGACAGCAGACCGGCGGCGCAGGCACCTGCGGCTGCCAGGCGCTTGCCTTGAGGAACTGACGACGAGAAATAGACTGTTTCATAATGAAATTCCCTCTTTTCTTCGTGTTGAAGTCTGGTTGCCGCCCAAAGCCGACAGGCCCGCTGTTTCCCCGCAGCGGGAAGCAAAAAAGGCGTAACGGAAACACATCCGTTACGCCTTTGTAACTTGTCCTCCCGACCACAGCTGGGTGGTTAAGAAGAATTATAGCATTTTTTTGGAGCTGCGTCAATAAAAACCTCTCCGTCCATGCGAAGCCCCGGAGAGGTCCAGCGATCAGCAGGTGCTTTCGGTCGGGGCGGGAGCGGCTCCTGCTTCAGGGGCAGCGGCGCTTTGCGCTGGCTGAGAGGGCTGGCATCTCGGCAGCCAGCTCCTTTGCAGCTGCTTCTGCAGCCTTTTTGGCCTCGCGCTCGGCCTGACGCTCCTTGGCGCGGGCCACAGCCTCCTCCTGCCGTTTTTTGGTGCGCAGCTTGATGCGGCAGACAGAACAGATGCCGTCCGCACAGTTGGGCGCAATGGGCTTGCCGCATTCCTTGCAGAGGGTCTTGGTGCACTTGTAGACACTGACAGGGCCAAGGCTGGTGAGCTGGCGCAGCTTCAGGCCGTCCAGACCGCCGTTGGAGCAGGCGGCAACGCAGACCCCGCACTCGCTGCACTTCCACGGCGTGATCACCGCGCGGGTCTGGCCGTCGGGCAGGTCCTCAAACTTGATGGCACCGCTGTGGCAGCTCTTCTCACACCGGCCGCAGGCAAAGCATTTCTGGGTGAAGTTGGGCAGGTGGTAGCCATAGCGCAGGGGCGTTTCGGACACTGCCTTGAGCTGCTTGGTGTACTGGTGGAGCAGCAGCCGGAAATCCTGACTGCTCTCGTCCTCGCTGCGCAGGCCGGGCAGCATCCGCAGCAGCTGCTTGGTGCCCTTTTTGGAGCCGGAGGTCACCTGCTCCATCATCTCACGGCGGGAATATTCCTTGACGTGGAAGGGGGCATCGTCCAGCTCGTATGCCAGCGTGAACCGGGCCTCGAACAGGGGCTGGCCGAAGAACTCCACCAGCCGGGTCAGAACGGCACGCAGATGCTCGGCGCAGACATCGTTCTCGCACTCGCCGCAGGGGGTCAGGTCGAGGACAATCTTCTTGTTCAGGGCAAGGTAGGCCAGCGCTTCCCACGAATAGGCCGAGACGCAGGTGCGCACCACGGTGTTTTTCCGGGTGGATTTTTCGCAGCCGATCCAGATGGTGTCGCCATCGCTGTCGGCAGGGGAGATGTCCCGCTGCACCTGCTCCGGCGAGGGGGCAATGCAGCCCGACCGGCAGGCCGAGACGCACAGGCCGCAGTCGGTGCAGGGATCCCAGTCCTTGACGAGGTTGGGGCGGGTGAAGATCTCATCACCATAGGGGCAGATGTCCTTGCAGGCTGTGCAGGGGGTGCGGTGGGGGTGCAGGTTCCAGCACTGCTTGCGGTTCACTTCGGGGTGGGTGGTCTTCATCAGCGCATCCATGGCGTAGCGCGTAAAGATACTCATAGGATCACTCCTTTTCAGGTCCATCACCGTGGTGATGTCGGCGTTGTCCAGCAGGAAGCGCTGGACTTTCTGTGCAACCAGTGCGGCGGCAAGGGTGTCCGGGCTCAGCACCCGGCGGATATCGGCCTCCGGGGTGTCCTGCAGCTGGGACAGGCGGCGGTACTCGTTGTTGACCTCCAGCGTGCTCACGGTGATGTTCTCGGCTTCAGCAATGGAGCGGGAGGCCAGCATGGAGCGCAGATTCCGCTCGGCAGCGTCACGGTAGCCTGCCCGCAGGGCGGCAGCGGTGGTGTGGCTGTTCTTGCAGTGCTTTTCCAGGGTGATGTTGCTGCGGGAGAGCCGCTGCTCCAGCATCCGCATCTCGTTGTCGGCGGTGCGGTCCAGCATGGCCTCGGGCAGGTCCACGGTCAGATTGGCACCGGCCTTTGCCAGCAGCTCCTGCCCGGCGGCGCGGTCGGCGGCATCTTCGTGGATCTTCCGCTTTTTGGCCCGCACGGCCTCGCGCATGGCGGCAAGGTCTGCATAGCCCTGTGCCCGGGCAAATTCCTCGTTCAGCTCCGGGGTGGTCTTTTCGGCCACGGAGTGCAGCTTGATCTCAAACTGCGCGGTCTTGCCGGAGAGCTCCTCCACCCGGAACTGCTCCGGGTAAGTGAAATCGAAGCGGAAGGTCTCGCCAGCGGTGTGGCCGTAGATGGCATCTTCGGCGGCAGGCATCAGCTTGCCGTCCCCCAGAACCACCATCACCTTTTCCATCCGGCTGTCGGGGATCTCCTCCCCGTCCATGAAGCCGACAAAATCCAGCAGGACCCGGCTGCCGCGCTTGGCGGGGGCGGTGGAGTTGTGGTAGACGGAGCGCATCCGGGTCTGGTGGACCATCTCCTGGTCAATGGTCTTTTCGGAAAGCGGCCGCACATGGCGGGTGACAGCCAGCCCCTTGTACTGGCCTAATTTTACTTCCGGCAGATTTTTTGCGTTGTTGGACATATCGTTTTACTCTCCTTTTATAAACCATGAACAGCCAGCCAGTTTTCCACAACAGAGGAAACATTTCTGGGTATTTGGCGTTTCAGCATCAAATTCATGGAGATAGGTCTCCACTTCCTCACGTGTCACGGGAGTGGTGCGTTCCCAGATCGTGAACACCGTGCCGTTGCCCATATCGAAGGTCGCAACTTGCTGGTGGGTAGTCTCTCTCAGCTGAAGAAAAACGGCGTTGAACCGGTGGCCCAGTTCCGTGTCCGGAGCCAGCGAGAGGGGGAACGGGTCAGCGGTGATGACATACTTTGCGTCGAAGAAGCCGGTGGGGAAAGAGTGGGTGCCGGCACCGAGAAGCTGTCCGGCAACTTGCCGTCCAGTGCATGGTTGGGCAGGTCACAGTTCCGCAGGTGGCCGGGATTGTAGAGCATGTCATCCGGGATCATATAGCGCCCTCGCCCTCCCCCAGATGTTCAACCAGCCATTGTGCCATGGCCTGGATCTGCGGTTTGTCCTTGCGGTCATAGGTCAGCTCGTCCAGCCGCTGATACTCAGCAAGGTCTGCCGGGTGGAACGCATGGATAACAAACTCTGGCAAGGCCATGACAGTGAGCGGGGAGCACCGCACCGACACGGCGAACAACAGTGTAAAGACCCAGAAACAAAGCTTTGGTATTTTGAAATGCTCGATACTCTCTGCCAGACCCGCCGCACCGCAGAGAAACAGAATGACATAGGCGGGCACGTACAGCAGCATCTGATGGGAGCCGGAATTCTGCACTCGGGTAAACAAGAGCATACTGAGCATCAGCTCACACAGCGCCAACACAGGCAGGCTGGGCTTTTTCCGCTTGACGCAGAGCCACAAACCAAACAGGATCAAAATAAGGTTCAGCAGGCCGGTGCGCATGGCATGATAATAGAGCTCTACTGCAATGCCGCCGACATTATAGTACGAATAGCGGTCGGAGTAGTTAAAAGCCAGGATCTTGCTGACCATGGGCCAGAGCAGGACACCATTGCTGCCATGGCGCAGACACCAAACAGGATGAGGTTGCGTACTCGGCGCAGGGCAAGGCCCTTTTGGCCCTGTTTTGCGAGCTTTGCACTGCTGACAAAGAGCAGAAGCGCATAGGAAAAATAATAGCCCACCACAAAATATAAGTACCAGCGGCGGCTCAGGATAATCGCGGCCGTTGCCAGGAAGATGAGCACGAACCGCCCCGGCTCCAGCTTTTCAAAACGGTAGTCCAATGTGAGGAGCAGAATGGCAAAAGCGAAGATCAGACCGAACCAGTCCGGCTGTGCCAGCATAGCGCTCATTCGCAGGAACGGATAGGTCAGCACCCAGGAAAAGCCGATGATAAAATACCAGAACTTATTCTTGACCTCCAGCATCTGTCCGATTTGGATCGTGAGACCAGCCAGCATCAGCATAAGGCTGGGGAGCACACAGAATACCTGCGCAAAAGCGTAGCTGTCACCCGTTTTTGCGGTGAGGCAGAACGGGAACTCAGTGAACAAGGTGATGAAATTGGTGTAATCTTCAGGAAATGTGCTTATGATATACTTAAAACCGGCCACCGGACCCAGCGCAAAAGCCGCTTCGGTATTGAACTGCTTCTGAATGTAGTTCACATAATCCCAGGCGTAAATGAACTGCCGCCGACCCAGCGCCCAATAGAAGTAGAGCACAGCTCCGGCCCAGAAGGCGATGATGGCTGCGCGGTGGAAGAAGTCCAGCTCCACACCGGCAGTGTGCAGCACCCACAGCGCGCCGTAGAACAGCACACAGCTGCACCACAGGCTCACCAGCGGGAAGAACGCCGCCGCGGTGGGGAACAGCAGGCCCACCAGCACCAGCAGGAGTGCTCCGGCACCCAGCCCGATGCCGCCCTTTGCCCAGGGCGAAAGGGTCTTCTTTTCAGAAAGTATCGTTAACATTGTACATGCTCCTCGGTTTTGAACCACAATATTACAGCTTACAGTATAATGGTTCCGGGCGGCGCAGGCAAGAGGGCAGCCCCCCGGAAGATAAAATATCCCGCCTGCATTTCAGCAGACGGGATATTTTGAATGCGATATTACTTTTTGGAATTCTGCTTTGCCGCGATGGTGGCCTTGCGCTTCTGGGCGGCGGCCTTGCGGGCAGAGCCTGCGCGGCCTCCGGGTGGGGAGCTCCGGCGTGATGCGGTACATCCGGCTGCCCATGGCGGGCAGATCCACGCTCAGGGTGTAGTCCCGGCCGTACACGCCGCCATCGGTGGTGTGCAGGTGTCTGGTGCGGCTGCGGTCCGCGCCGTTCCAGCAGGCAGCCTCGCTGTTCAGCAGCTCATCGGCGGCGCAGGGGTACTGGAAGTAGAGCGGGAACTTTTTTGTGGGCGGTATTCTGGGTGTTCATCACACAGAGGATGGTCTGGCCCGCGCCTTCCGCAGCCAGGCGTACACGCCTCGTCCGGCTCTCGCAGGCGATCCACTCAAAGCAGTTCGGGTTGTATTCGCCGTCGTAGAGGCGGGTTCGGTGGCATACAGCGGCCCAGCTCGGCAAAATA
>ENA-OQCX01000248-OQCX01000248.1-human-gut-metagenome-genome-assembly--contig:-NODE-248-length-28758-cov-2.311096_pt1 | contig 28758 bp, 32 predicted proteins | sample MGYA00242762_ERZ504587 | MGnify/ENA primary metagenome ERZ504587 (study PRJEB26092, sample SAMD00036337) | human gut metagenome | host: Homo sapiens | study: EMG produced TPA metagenomics assembly of...
CGAAAAGTTTGATGGCGATGTTTGCCTTTGTACCGGACAACATGGCATCGATTCGGTGGCTGATAGGCTGACCGATTTCTATATTTGCACCGGTGATCGTTCCTAGTTTCTCGCGCACTTCGGCAACGAGCTCGTTGCGCGGACGGTCTTTCAGCTCGAACGGAGCTTCGATTTCCGAGACGTTCACGCCAAGCGCGTGCTCGTCCAGTTCGGCACGTCCCGTCTTGCGGGCTACCGTCTGTATCTCTGGAATTGTCAGCAGCAGTTCCTCGGCACGATGTCCCATTTTGTTGCTTTCTTCCAAACGAAATGCCCGGCAGCGAACTGATGTTGATTGTGAACGAGCCCTCATTGAAAGAAGGCAGGAAGCTGCGTCCGAGAGTGAAGAACACACCGAGAGCGACCACAAACAGTCCGATTGTACTTCCCAAAGTCACCCGTTTGTGGGCCAGTACCCAAGTCAGTGCCTTCCCGTAAATCCCTTTCATCCAACGGGCTACGAATGATTCTTTCAGTTCCTTGTTCGTCTTGTTACTGCCCAGCAGATACGAGCAAAGTACCGGGGTCAGCGTCAGCGCAACAACCGTCGAAGCGAACAACGCCACGATAAACGCAATGCCCAGCGGGACCAACATTCTTCCTTCCATTCCGCTCAGGAAGAACAGGGGGACAAAACTGACTACAATAATCAACGTCGAATTAAGGATAGGCATACGAACTTCCTTCGAGGCGTTGAATACCACCTCCAGTGTACTGAGCCGTTCGGCCTCCGGTTTCTGCCGGTTCTCCCGCAGGCGCTTGTACACGTTTTCGACGTCCACGATCGCGTCGTCCACCAGTGAACCGATAGCAATGGCCATACCGACCGAGACTCATTTGTGTTGATAGTCAATCCCATATAGTGCAGCGTAAGAATGGAGACGAGCAGTGAGATAGGCAGATGTCACCAGCGAGATCACCGTTGTACGTACATTTGCCAGGAACAGAAACAGGACGATCACCACGAAAATACCGCCTTCAAAAAGCGACTTCTTCACGTTGCCGATCGAACTTTCGATGAAACGGCTTTGGCGGAAAATGTCAGTAGACACTTTCACGTCGGCAGGCAGGTTCTTTTGGAGGTCTTTCAGAGAGGCTTCCAGTTTGTCGGTCAGTTCGAGGGTACTAGTGGCAGGCTGTTTGGTGACTGTCATTAGTACGGCAGGTTTGCCGCGTTCGGAAGCGGTTTCCCAGTTTCGGAGCTTTGGGGCCGATTTTCACGTCGGCGATGTCCTCCAGTGTGACGGGGAAAGTGTTTACAGTTTTTACGACTGCTTTGCCTAGCTCCTCGACCTTCGGGGTAGAAAGTACCCCACGCACGATATATTCATTTCCGAACTCGTAAAGTACGCCACCGTTGGCGTTTAAGTTCATGTCTTGGGTGACAGCCATTATTTCACCCATTGAAACGCTGTAGTGGCGCATCCGTTCCGGGTCCAGTTGAATCTGGTATTCTTTGATATCTCCGCCCAACACGGCTACCTGTGCCACCCCTCCGGTGGACAGCAGGCGCGGGCGAATCGTCCAGTCCGCAATCGTGCGGAGGTCGAGCATGGAGTCGAGTCGGCGGTCAGACCGACGATGAGCATTTCGCCCAAGATGGACGATTGGGGGCCGAGAGTCGGCTTGCCCACGTTGACGGGAAGTGACTCGCTGACTACGGCGAGCTTTTCGCTGACGATCTGACGGGCGAGGTATATATCTGTGCCCCAGTCGAATTCTACCCAGACAACGGAGAACCGTTGGTCGAAGAAGAACGGACACGGCGCACGCCGGTAGCCCCGTTTACGGCTGTTTCGACGGGGAAGGTGACGAGCTGTTCCACTTCCTCGGCTGCCATACCGTTGGCTTCGGTCATGATGACCACTGTCGGGGCGTTCAGGTCGGGAACATCACTCCGCCCAAAGAAGCATACGGCGTATTGTTAAAAGAATAAAGGCTCATCAGCAAGGTATAAGACAGCGTAGCTACAATGCTACCAGCCCTTTATCTTCAATGCCCGGATTATAGAAAGCCAACACATAGAAAACCATGAAAGGCAACGCAGTCCAAAGCACCCATGGACGATATTTCCCGAAACGTGTCTTGGTGCGGTCACTCAATAACCCCACTGTAGGATCGACAAAGGCATCCGTGATACGCGCCACCAACATCACCGTACCGGCAATGGCACCTTCCAGACCGAATATGTCCGTATAAAACTTTGTCTGATAAATCATCATCATCTGGAAGACCAGATTAGCCGAGCAATCCCCCAGGCTGTAACCGATTTTCTCGGCCATCGAAACTTTTTGACTTTGTGTATTCATGGTTATTACATTAAAATATCTTCCATAAAAAGTAATTCCATCCATTGGCTGGAATTACTTTATGCCTATTGAAAACAAAAATGAGCTAAACAAAAATGTTGTCCCTGCTCCAATCTTTAGAATCTTATTCCAGACGAAACAAAAGTACACAAAGCTTTATGATTCCTGTAATCACAATGATACACGCATCTTTACAGGCAGAACAGACGTGCTCCGCCTGTAACATTTTTCTTTGATGATGTTACATCTAGGCCTATTTACCTTATAATTAAACAGAACGGGGGGCTGTTCAACATTGAACAGCCCCCCGTTTCCCGACAAACAGCATTCAGCGTTTCTCGTAATACTTCACCCAGTCCACCCACATTTCCACAGGTAACTCTTTCGGATCCACAGCACCAACCCATGAGCCACCCAACTGCATATCTATCAATAAATAGTAAGGTTGATAGAAAGGGAACTGCCCTTCCTTGTCCGTATCAATGCGCGGATAAGTATAGGTATGACGATGATTGACAGCAAACACCAGACTATCCGGATAAATATCTACCGAATAGATATTGTATTCCTCAGGATTTATCTTATTGATGCCTCCGTGAGGCGGATTATCCTTTATACCTAATATATGCGTATAATATGAATGAGTAGTCTGATAAGCAATATGATCATGGTTCAACCGTTCCATAATATCAATCTCTCCTCCTTTGGGCCACTCCGCTTTTTCGGGAAGCATCCATATAGCCGGCCATGCCCCCTTAGCGGCTTGCAACCTGGCACATACTTCTACTCTTCCGCCCGTAAACAGTTTCTTTCCTTTGGTATATACACCACCGGTCAGATAAGGAGCCGTATCATTCTTCTGAGTATGATTGGCTATTCCACGAAGTATCAGATTCCCATCCTGCATAGCATAACATGAATCATAATAAGACATATAGTTGTTCCAATCGGATGTTCCGCGAGGTATCTTAGTCCATACCGATTCGTCAAAACTGTTTTTTTGATCAAAGTCCTCTACCCATACCAGCTTCCATTCTTTACTTTTAACCGATGTCTTACAAGCACTCATCAAACAAACCAGCCCCATGCAGGCCCAAACAAATAAAAGGCTTTTTCTCATAGTATTTATTTCTATCTGATTAAAAACAACGCCGTATCAAACGAAATATAATCTCATTCAATACGGCTAATTATCTATTAATAATGTATTTATTTCGCCAGGCTATAAACCACATCCATTATCTTCTGGCCTATTTCATCTGCCGCTCCATGGTTGCAGCCTCAGATACACACGGATAATAGGTTCGGTATTACTCTTACGCAAATGTACCCACTTGTCCGGGAAATCTATTTTCACACCGTCTATGTCGTTTATCTCTTCATCCTTATACAGTTCCTTCACCTTGCCAGAATAGCGTCCACATCCGTTTCCGGAGTCAGATCAATGCGATTCTTGGCAATGAAATAAGGAGGATAAGTAGCACGCAGTTCACTGACTTCTTCCCTTCATGCGCCAAATGGCTCAGGAATAAAGCAATTCCCACCAATGCATCACGTCCGTAATGACTTTCAGGATAGATTACTCCACCATTTCCTTCACCTCCAATCACAGCATGAGTCGCTTTCATCTTGGTAACCACATTCACTTCCCCTACAGCCGAAGCATTGTATTCACAGCCATATTTACGGGTCACATCGCGCAAAGCACGGGTAGAACTCAAGTTAGAAACGGTATTTCCGGGAGTATGTTTCAATACATAGTCTGCCACGGTCACCAATGTATATTCTTCGCCATACATTTTTCCATCCTCACAGATCATAGCCAGACGGTCAACATCCGGGTCTACAACGAAAGCCACGTCACAACCGCCTTTGGCCATCAATCCCATAATGTCCCCCAGGTTCTTTTCCAAAGGTTCCGGGTTATGCTGAAAATCACCGGTCGCTTCACAATAAAGCTTTTCTACATGCTTCACTCCCAACCTTTCCAACAATTCAGGAAGAATAATACCGCCAACTGAATTAACGCAATCTATAGCTACACGGAAATTGGCCTTACGGATAGCATCCACGTCTACCAATTTCAAAGCCAAAACACTATCTATATGTTTCTGATTGTAAGTATTGTCTTCGCGATAACTTCCGATGTGGTCTATATCGGCAAACTCAAACGCTTCCGCTTCTGCTATACGCAGCACTTCATTTCCTTCTTCCTTATTCAGGAATTCTCCATGCTCATTCAGCAACTTCAAAGCGTTCCATTGTCTGGGATTGTGGCTGGCAGTCAAAATAATGCCACCGCACGCTCCTTCCATGGTTACAGCCAGTTCTGTAGTCCGGTGTAGATGCCAGTCCGATATTCACCACATCAAACCCCATTCCCATTAAAGTACCGCATACCACGTTCTTCACCATTTCACCGGAGATACGTGCGTCACGTCCTACTACAATTTTATTACTCTTTACTGTGGTTGTTTTACGTATCAGCGTTGCATAAGCTGATGTAAATTTCACTATATCCAGCGGGTTCAAACCTTCCCCCACGTGCCCACCAATGGTTCCACGAATTCCGGATATTGATTTAATTAATGTCATCGTGCTAATTGATAAGTTATTTCATAGTAACAAGGATAGACAGAAGCAGAAGCGTCAGACTGTCCTTCACTGTGAGGTACAATCAGTCTGATCTTAGAACGACCGGAAATCTCCCTGCCGACCTTTATGTAATTGAATGGAATCAACCATCCTGAAGGTACATAAGGTGTACCCCAAACTGTATACATTATACCGGAGGTGAATGTAGCTGAAAAAGATTTTCCACTTTTTGTCAGCATCATAGCATCCGGATAAACCATTTGAGAATTCCCATAGTCTGTATTCCAAGACAAAGAATCTATTCCATCCGAAGTAATCTGTTCCTCCACATACCGGACCAGAATCTCATAACGACCGTCTTTCAAACGCTCTCCGTTTCCCTCTTCCACAATCTGCATATAAACACCTGTTTCCGAGAAAAGGACAAACTGGTTTTCATCCACATTGGTCGTAGAATCCTGTTCCTGGAACTGTTCAAAGCTGATCACATTGATATCTTCCCGTTCAATAAATCGTTTGATAGCTTCTCTCTCTTCTTCTTTCATTTCAGCATAGGTCTTTCCATTATTGCAAGACTGGAAGACCAGCCCTAAAAGAAACACAGATGCGAACAATATACCTAATTTCTTCATTCTAAGTTCTGTTATTTTCGGGCAAAATTAATAAATAAGCCCTAACTTTTATATTGTTTGTATGCAATTATACTAAAATAACTATTTTTTTGCCAGAAGCAGTTCCTCGTACTTCACCAAAGCCTGTTTAAACAGATCGATGGCTTCATCCATTGTTCCATAAAACTCCCCACCGGATGCATTCAGATGACCACCTCCATTAAAAAATTCGGCAGCCACTTTATTACAAGGGAAAGCACCTACAGAACGCAGAGATACCTTTATCATATTCTTTTCCGTATCCTCACGCAAGAATACGGAGAAAATAATATTCTTTATGGAAAGTGGAATATTCACAAACCCTTCCGTATCTCCTTTTACATACTGGAATTTACTTTGCTCCTCTTTTGTCAGCCAAACCAATGCCGAATTGAACTGAGGAAATACTTGCATCTTGTCGTACAGCACATATCCCATCAGGCGTAAACGCCCTTCAGAATACGTATTATAAACTTTACGATAAATCTCATCCTTATCAATGCCTTTCGAAAGCAGTTCGCTGATAATGAAATAAATCTCACGGTCATTAGAATTATAAGTAAAGCCACCTGTATCGGTCATCATCCCCGTATAAATACATTCAGCACCTTCCTTGGTGATATCCTCAAAATACCCCAGACGGCATATCAACCGGAAAACCAATTCCGATGTAGAAGATATTTCAGGATGAGAAATAATGATTCTACAAAAGGCTTCCGGATTAAGGTGATGGTCAATCATCATTTTGCGTGCCGGCGACTGAGCCACAGCATCCGCCATCGCATCAATACGAGACAATGCATTGAAATCCAGACAGCAGATCACATCCGCCTCATTCAGCAGCTTATTGGCAAATTCAGTATATTTATCGTACCGGATTATATCCTTGGCTCCCGGCATCCATCTCAGAAAATCCGGAAAAGCATTGGGAACAATGACATTCACCGTCTTTTCCTGTGATTCCAAGAAATGCCATAATCCTAACGAGGAGCCAATGGCATCACCATCCGGTGACACATGGGTAACAATAACTATTTTATCAGCTCTTTCAAACCATTTTTCGGCATGGTCTATATTAGCCTGTGCAATTACTTTTGATAACATATTCAATCTTTTTCTTTTGAAATGGCAAATTTACAAATTAATTCTTTATTCACAGAAGAATACGGTAAGAACCTTTCGGAGACATATCAATATAATCCAATCCCAAACCTCTACACTCGTCCTTTAACAAATTCAATCTATACCCACCGAGCGAAGCATCCAGTATGACCTTCCTTATTTTAAATATTTTTTGTAATGGGGCAATTTTTCCTTTAAAACCTTTACACAAGTACATATAATCAATATCCAACAAACTATCAACCGATCTGCTCCGCCAGCGGTTATCCACCAAAACACATATATTCATACCTTTATAATGATAAATGCTATCCTGTTGCCAAACATCTTTTTGAGGGGAAACTTTTACTTGCGAATGGGCCAGGATTAACTGAAAAGACTCCTCTTTCATATAATATAGACAACCTGAAAATCCTATAAAAAGATTGATTCCACACAAAACAGTAATCAACGATTTCCGTGAAGGAGATAACAGATAAGATAATACCACAAACAATAATACATAAAGAATACCAACCTGAAGCAAAGACAAATGTATATCGCCGGAATGTGATACAGGCAAATCCCCCACCCATTGCATACTGTCATTCAGCAACCGCAACACCCCCGTTCAATCCTTTTACCACCCCATATATGCAATACCGTAAAAAGGAGACAAGACAAAACTTGCTACCGTTCCATAAATTATAACAAGCACTAAAGGTGCCACTATCAGATTGGCCGGTAAAAAATAAACAGGAAAATAAGCGAATTTATAAATAACCACGGGAGCTGTCCCTAACTGTGCCGCCAGCGAAAACTGCCACTATCCCCCAAATATAACGAGGTACAGGGTGACGCACCCGCCAACACCGGGAAATGACAGGATAAATAAACAAAATTGAAAGTACAGCCAGAAATGACAACTGGAACCCGGTATCAAAAAGATAAAAAGGATTGTAAAGCAGCATAAAGAATGCCGCTACAGACAAGGTATTCAATGACAAAGTCCGTTCTCCTGCCGCACGCGCCGCTGTCATTAACATACACATCACCACCGCCGTATAACCGAGGGAGGCAAGCCACTAAAAAAGCAAATGTCCATAACAACAACACAATAATGCCACACTTTACCCATCGCAGCAGGCAACTTCTATCCAGCGGACGCAATATCCAACACAATAATCCCCACAAAACAGCTATATGCATTCCTGACAAAGCCAAGATATGGCTCACTCCCGCCACTTGATAAGTTTCACGTAAATCCTCACTCAGTTCCTCTTTATAGCCAACAGTCAAAGCCGACAATACGGCAAATTCATCTCCCGAGAATCCCCACTTCCGATAACTGTCCAGTATTTTCTCTCTCCATACACCTGCCCGCTGTTTCCATGTCAATGCCGATTTCTTGCCTGTCCATTGCCAATACCCCGGAAAGATTACGGCCGTTCCGCTAATTTGCTGTCTGAAAAGATAAGCCGCATAATCAAATTCTCCCGGAATCACCTCTCTTTCAGGAGTCGAGATACGTGTATAAAAGTTCAAATGGTCTCCACATCGTAAATTTACAGAAAGACTATCTTTCATAATATAGACTAGTATCATACGATTAACAGGAACCATCCCCCTCTCAGACATTTCTTTATCTATCCGCAATTTACAGAGATATGTTTTTGCCTTTTCTTGCGGAACATCCACTATCACCCCTTGATACATATTCTTCCCTGATGACCATTCATAGTCCACCCGTTGCCATTTTTGCTGTAGCAACAATGCCCCTACACAAAATAGAAACATAAAAACCATGCCTCCAAATAACCATCGGGAAAGGTAGCCTTGCCATTTCATCAATACAATCAAGCCAATCAAGCACCCCAATATTCCCGTGCCAGAAACAAGCACAGGCAAGGCGCCTTGAAAAAAATGATCGGATACAAAAATTCCGGCGACTAGAGGTATAGTCAACCGGAACATGGAACAAGGCTTTACAGCCGCTATATTTCGCACTTTGGTTTTAAGCTCAAAGAGATTTCAACCGATGTATCATGTCTGACATATCAGGAGCTTTGAACACAGCATTTCCTGCCACCAGCACGTCCGCTCCAGCCTCTACAAGCTGTCTGCCGGTTTCCAGGTTCACTCCCCCGTCAACCTCTATCAATGCCTGCGAACCTGTATTCGTTATCAATTCACGTAATTCCCTCACCTTATCCAGGGTATGTACAATAAATTTCTGACCACCAAAACCGGGATTCACACTCATCAGCAACACCATATCCACGTCACGGATAATATCGGCCAACATAGCTACAGGAGTAGAAGGATTCAATGTGACAGCCGCTTTCATTCCGGCATCCTTTATCTGTTGCACCACTCTATGCAAGTGTACACAGGCTTCATAATGCACATTCATCATCATTGTTCCCAAATCTTTCACTTCTTTAATGAATTTCTCAGGATTAACAATCATCAAATGTACATCCAAAGGTTTTTCAGACAACTCGGCTACATATTTCAATACAGGAAAACCAAAAGAAATATTCGGTACAAACACACCATCCATTATATCAATATGCAGCCAGTCGGCATCACTACGATTTATTTGTCCTATATCTGCCTGTAGATTAGCAAAATTGGCAGACAACAAAGAAGGGGATATCAGAGGTCTATTCATGGTTCACTGTTCTTATTCTTTTTATACAGAACAAAGATAACCATATTTTATATAAGAACAGTGAAAAAGTTCATTTTATTTCGGCAAAGTAAACCGCACACCCAACTGTATATTAAAATTAAAAGGATGTTCCTTGCGAATCGTATTTACATTACTGCCGTCATCAAAGTAATAAACAACTCCCGGCTCCGCATAAATACCCAATTTCTCCGTAATCTTAAACTGCGCACCTGCCGCTGCGGACAAAGACCATTGCAAAGGTTTCACTTTGACATTTTCCTCCCCTCCCGAAAACTGTTCATCTTTTCCTGCATTTGATGTAGAAACACTGCCGATAATGCTCCGCTTTCCAGACACACATTTTTCTACCGCTCCACCTGCCGAGGCATACACTTCAAACCGCTTGTTACTCCATATATTCCGGTTCACTTTCAGAGGAATACCCACATAATGCAGTTTCTCTTCCCAACCATAATTGTTTTTTTCGGTTCCCGAACGTGTTGCGGATGAAAGCTGGGTATAAGTCACCCCGGTTTCTACAGCCCAATCATCACTTAAATCAAAACGAAGGGAAGCTCCAAAAGTAACAGGCATACGATATTTTATATCAGACTGCGCATCCTTTCCTTCCGACAAGTTATTGAACTGAACCAGCTTATCAATTTCAGCCCTTGTTTCCACTCCATAAGCGCTATTCATTGTTGCATTCCTTGTGCCATTAGGCAAAGGCAAATATCCATCCATACTAGTCGAGGATGAAAAGGTTCCATTACCGGTAGAAAGTCCTACCGACCAGTTTCTGTCCTTCTTTCTATGAGGAGCCACGTAAGCGTAATTCGTTTTGGCAGCCGAATAGGAAGATCTGCCGGCCTGTTTCTGCTGTTTTTGTTCCACTATAACAGATTCCTCTTTCTGCTCTTCAATATAATTTTCCTCTATTTGTATCTCTTCCACCTCTTTATTTAGCAAAACCTCCTGTTCGGCAGCCAATGCCTCTGCCTTAGCAACCCCACCAACTTTTACATGTTGTTTTTTCCCAGAGCGGGCAGCAGGAACTACCAAGCCATAGGTTGCTCAGGAGTGATTGATCCGGCGCCAACTCATCGGGTTCGTGCATTACATTCAACTCTGCCGACTGTTTCTCCAAATAGTTTGCAGAAGGTGACTGCCAAAACCATACGGTCAATGAAGACACAACCACTAACAAGGCAACAGCTGCTACAGCCTGCCAGCGGCGCCACATCGGAATTACTTTCGGAACCGTATCCAGTTCCTTTTCCAACTGTTCCCAAAGATCAGCAGGAGCCGGTTCGAATAGCCCTCCATCCGGGTGCGGAAATTTTTTATCCATTTATCTTTTTCTTTCATTCCTATATCCTCTTTCTATAATCATTTATTTTTTTCATCAATAAGGTTTTGGCTCTGTATAATTGAGATGATGAAGTATGTTCTGTAATTCCTAGCATTTCAGCAATCTCCTTATGTCCCTTTTCTTCTAATACATATAAATTAAAGACCGTTCTATATCCATCCGGAAGCTCTTTAATGAATTGCATTAAAACAGATTGGGGTATTTGCTCAAAATCATCCTCATCTCCATCTATCACATCGGGCAACTCTTCGACTATCACTTCCTGATTTGTAGAAGCTTTCTTGCGAAGATAGCCAGTGCTTCATTTACCATAATACGTGTCAGCCATGCTTTCAATGACCCCTCTCCTTTATAAGTAAACTGACTGAATGAACGAAATTTATTCAAAAATCCATCATGTAAGACATCCTGTGCCACTTCCCTATCACCTGTATAACGAACACAAACGGCCATCAATTGCCCGGCATAACGCTCATACAATTGCTTGCGTGCAAGGTTATCACCCTTGCCGCAACGTTCCACCAATTCTGTTTCATTCATTGTTTGTGACACTTCTTTATTGGATAAATGATAAGACTGCAAAAATACTGCATCCGGAAGAATAAAATTTTTGCTTAAGCAGATTTAACATTTTTACAAGCAGTAAACTTACTATCTTCGCATTTAAGCCATAGAAACAATTCTAGAAACAGAAAATATGAGAAAATATAAAGCGACAGTTCTTGTAATAATTATGGTAATGCTGATTCCATTTACTCAGTCTTGCCTGAATGACTATGATGATGACATCTACGACATACAAGCAGAAATGCCTTTTAACGCCGCTTTAGCAACCGTAGTAACTCCCAGTGAAGTACCCGGTGAAGCAGTGATAGAAAGCGATAATGATGGAATCGCATACGTAGTGAATCCCGATAAATTAACACGTTTTGAAACAAATAATCCGGGACAACGTATTTTTTATACCTATATAAATGCAGCCAATCCGACCGGAGATGCAAGTAAGAAAGGACCTTTTATTTCTATAGATTACTTGCAGAAGATCTTAACCAAACCAATGGATACACTAAAAGAAAACGATGAAGATATTTACGGACATGATGGAATCAACCTCATCACTCCCATTATGGGTAAGACACACCTGACCCTTATGTTCCAAATATTAGGTTTCAACTCTAATATCAAACATCGGATCAGCCTTGTAGCCACAGAAGGAACTGTTCCTGACGCAAACGGATATATGGCCGTAGAATTACGCCACAATGCCGAAGGTGACAGACAGGAATATCCGAGTTCCGGTTATGTATCCTTCCCTTTATTGGATGTTCCCGGATATAAAGAGGGTAAGCTACAAGGATTTAAAATAAAAATGAATACCATTAACAATGGCGAAGAAACCGTTACAGTAAGTTATAATAAAAGTAAATCTACAAACTTTCCGTTCATACAGAAAGGTATATCCAACACAAAAACTAAATGATTCTTAACAACTCCTTGTCTTATTGTAACGAAAAGGCTGTATCCGAAAATCTTTCGATACAGCCTTTATCATTTATTCCACCTTATTATTATCCGAAGTTCTGTAGCCTCTCAAAAAATCAGCCACATTCATACGTTTCTTTCCTGCCAGCTGCAAAGTAAGCACATTAATAAAACCATCTTTTACAGCCACCTGAAAATAGGTCTTCATATCCGTACGGATATCGCCTATATTCATCTCATGTGAAGCAAAAACTTTCTCCGTTTCATATATTTTTAAAACCTGACGTGTTCCATCAGCCACACACAGTTCGGTCCATGCAGCCGGATAAGGAGACAGCCCGCGAATAAAGTCATAAATCTGCTTCACACCTTTATTCCAGTCTATACGGCAAGTCTCTTTAAATATTTTCGGTGCCGGACGCAACTCCGTTTCCTGCCGGATCAAACTTTCCTGAGGAACAGGTTTCACACTTCCATTCAAAATAGCATCCACGGTTTCCAAAACCAAATCTCCCCCCAAATACATCAGCTTATCATGTACTATTTCCACATTATCCGTATCAGCAATAGGAACGCGCACCTGTTGGATAATCTCACCGGTATCTATCTCATGTTTCAAGAAAAAAGTCGTAATACCAGTTTCCGTATCTCCGTTTATCACCGCCCAATTTATAGGAGCAGCTCCTCTATATTGAGGTAATAAAGATGCATGCAAGTTAAATGTGCCCAAACGCGGCATATTCCATACTATTTCGGGAAGCATACGGAAAGCAACTACAATTTGTAAATCGGCTTGTAAAGACCGGAGTTCCTCTATAAAAGCCTCATCCTTCAATTTCTCCGGCTGAAGTATCCTCAGACCTTGAGAAACAGCATATTCTTTCACCGGACTAGGTTGCAGCACACTGCCATGTCGTCCCATCGGTTTGTCGGGCATAGTTATCACACCTACTACATTATAGCCTCCTTCAACCAATCTTTTCAGGCTCTCCACCGCAAAATCGGGAGTACCCATATATACGATCCGCAAATCTTTCTTTTCCATATACTTACATTATTTAATCTTCAGAGAAATCAACCAACACCTGCCGGTACGAATTAAATATTTTGGACTTGGAAACAAACCCTTTGTATTTTCCCTCTTCATTAATCACAGGCAGGTTCCAGGCCTTTGTATCATCAAACTTCTTCATCACTTCTTCCATTGAATCAGTAACATTGATCCGTGCCGGAGGAGAAATCATAAATTTTTCCACCTTGAAACGATGGTATAATCCTGACGGAACATAATATTACGGATATCATCCAATACCACAATGCCCAAAAGTTCTCCATTGACATCCACTACCGGAAACAAATTGCGTTTAGCCTGCGAAATGACTTTAACCATTTCACCTAAATCCATATCAGGACGCACTTTCTCAAAATCAGTTTCAACCACACTGTCAATATTCATCAGAGTCAATACGGCCTTGTCTTTATGATGCGTTATCAATTCACCTTTCTTAGCCAAACGCATAGAATAAATACTATGCGGCTCGAATATCATAATGGTAAGATAAGAGCTGACAGATACCATCATCAGCGGAAGGAACAAATCATACCCGCCAGTCAGTTCTGCAATCAGAAAAATACCAGTCAGCGGAGCATGCATTACTCCCGACATCAATCCCGCCATTCCCAACAAGGCAAAATTTTTCTCCGGGATATAAGGACCTACATGCAGTTCATTACAGAAATGAGCGAAGATAAACCCGGTGATACACCCCAAGAACAAACTGGGAGCAAAAATTCCCCCGCAACCACCACCGCCATTCGTTGCACTGGAAGCAAAGACTTTGAAAAGTACAATCATGGCCAAATAAACGAGTAACAAATTATCGAACCCATAAAAGATAGAGTTATTCATTACTGTATTCCAGTCATGATTGGTTACGCCATTCAGCAATAAATTAATAGTATCATATCCTTCACCATACAATGGAGGAAACAAGAAAATCAATATGCTCAGCATTGCACCGCCTATAGCCAGCTTGATATACGGATTACTATATCGACGAAATATATTCTCCACAGAATTCATAGCCCGCGTAAAATACAAAGAAACCAATCCGCACGCAATGCCTAACAGAATTGCCGAAGGAATGCGCTCCATCAGAAACGGTTCATCCATATGGAACTTGAACATGGCATCGGGACCGGTAAGAATATAAGAAACAGTAGCTGCCGTGACACAGGAAACAAGAAGAGGCAACAATGATGCCATCGTCAGATCAATCATCAAGACTTCCAAAGTAAAAACCAAGCCTGCAATAGGAGCCTTAAAAATACCGGCCACAGCACCTGCCGCACCACACCCACCAACAGCATCAGGGTCTTATGCTCCATCTTGAATACACTTCCCAAATTAGAACCGATAGCCGATCCGGTCAGCACAATCGGAGCCTCTGCACCTACGGAACCACCAAAACCGATAGTAATGGCACTGGCTATCACAGACGACCATGTATTATGCCGCTTGATGCGGCTTTGGCGACGGGATATGGCATATAATATTTTCGTCACCCCATGACTGATGTCATCTTTCACAATATAACGAATGAACAATCCGGTAAGAAAAATACCAAAAACCGGATACACCAAATACAACCAGTTGACTCCTGTAGAATCAAAATTTTCAGTCAGAAATTCCTTGATCCATTCTACTAGAAACTTCAGAAACCATGCGGCCAATGCCGTAAAAATACCAGCAAGAAAACTTAATATAAGAATAAAGTGTTTCTCTTTTATCTTCTTTTCGCGCCATAAGATAAAGCGCTGTAACCAACTTTTCTTATTTTCGTCTATAATTGCGTCCATTCCTTTTTTTACTCTCTAATAATCTTCACTTCTCCCCCTTTACCCAGTTTGATAATGCTGGATGGTTTGGGATGCCCCACTTCATCTTGTCTATACTCCACAATATAGTCTACAGCTTGTTTTACTTCTTCACTGATTTCACTGAAGTTGGCAGGTGAAGGCTGACCGCTGATATTGGCAGAAGTCGACACAATAGCTTTACGAAACCGGAAACAAAGTTGTTTGGAGAATTCCTCAGCCGTAACACGAATACCTACACTGCCGTCCTCAGCCAGCAAATTCTCAGCCAGATTACGTGCCCCATCATAAATAATAGTCAATGGTTTTGTGGTAAACTCAATCAAATCCCAAGCTACCGCAGGTACATCACTAACATAAAAATTTACTTTTACCGTACTGTCCACCAATACAAGCATCGCCTTACTGTCAGCACGCTTCTTTATATCATAAACTCGTTTCACCGCCTCCGGATTAGTTGCATCACAACCTATTCCCCAAATAGTATCAGTAGGATAAAGAATCACTCCTCTTCTGCATCACTTCACAGGCTCTCTTCAAATCCTCTCTAAAATCTCCGTTCATATCGTTTTTTATTATTTGGTTCTCATTTTAACAAGTTGCAAATGTAGCAAATCCTCTTGATAATGACGAGTTAAACCCGAAAAAGATACCTTGATTGTTTTCCGAAACAGTCAAGGCATCTTGTCCACACAATAAGGATACTAATTCTCCCTTTATCTTCTATTTTAAAACAAAGTATTCGTATCCTCCACCAGCCTGCCCATAGCCCAAGCCGCCCGGATATTCAGTTCTCTATCCAAAATCAACACATCGGCATCCATATCTTTCTGCAATGCCCCCTTCCGGTCATCCACTCCCATAATCCGTGCCGGAGTTTCAGAAGCCATCCGCACGGCATCGGCCAGCGGAATACCAGCTTTTACCATTGTCCGTACCAATACATCCATGGTTGCTATGCTACCTGCCAATGAACGAATGATCAGCCATTTTGCATACACCATCTTCTATAATCACATTAGGATCTGTTATTTCCATTCCATCAGCGGCGGCATATGCCAAAGCATCCGTAACCAAACAAGTTTTTTCCACTCCCTTCAACTTATAAGCCAACCGAAGAATAGTAGCAGGTAAATGGATACCGTCGGCAATCAATTCAATGGTCATTCCGTCTGTCAGATAAACACTTTCCACTGTCCCTTCGTATTTATATTCACGACATTTATGGAATCCCGGCATACCGTTATAGAAATGGGCAGTATGAGTAAACCCAGCTTCAAACGCAGCTTTTATCCCCTCGTATTCCGATTCTGTATGTGACACAGCCACTAATATACCTTTTGATTTCAAATAGCGGGCAAATTCCAACGCGCCCGGAAGTTCAGGTGAAGCGTCCCAACGCTTGATGCAGTCAGTACTTTCCAATAAAGAAGTATATTCCTCTTTATCAGGATTCTTCAATTTCCCGGCAAACTGCTCACCTGCTCTTTTCGGATTCAGATAAGGACCTTCTACATGCAACCCCAACACAGGACTGTCCTTCTCGTTCATCAAGGTTTCGCACACAGTTACCGCCTTACGGATTTCTGAAAAAGGAGAAGAAGACAAAGTTGGGAAAATACTGGTCGCCCCATGCTTCTGATGCGCTTTTACAGCTGCGCGAAACGCCTCTTCCGTACATTCATTAAAATCGTGACCACCACCGCCATGAGCATGCATACACACATATCCGGGTACAATATACATCCCTTTAGCATCAATCAATTTTGCACCGATCAGTGCCAGGTCACAGTTAGTCACTTCCAATATTTTATTATCCCGTATCAGTACAGAGCCTTCGTCCAGCCAACCTTGCGGAGTAAAAATCTTGCCGTTAATAATTTGAGTCAACATGATTAGCGAGTATTAGATAATATTTATTCAACGTTTTTTTGTAACAACAAAAGTAAACACTTCTATTGAAAAAGAAAAGTAAAACCTTTATTATCTTTTTTGTTTCTTCAATGAGAATATAGGCAAAAACAAAAATATTCCAAGTATAGACATAACTAACCCGCCTATAGTACCTGCTGCCAAAGGGAACCAGAAAGCCTCTTTTCCATCTCCCACCATAAAAGGAATAAATCCCAGAATAGTAGAAACGACCGTCAGAAAGATAGGCAGAATTTTCGAATTCCATGCCTTGGTGAAGGCACGTACCGGTAATAACAGAGGATACCTTTTTCTTATCGCATTATATTCATTTAGAATATAAATACTGGCATTTACTGTAATACCGCAAAGTAATACAAAAGAAGCAAATCCCCCCTGATCAAAATTCAGTCCGAAAAGATAAAACGTAAGGAATACGCCGATATAGGATATCGGAATAACAAAAATGATAGCCAAAGGCTGTTTCAAGGAATTAAACAAAATAGCCGTCGTAAAGAAAATAATGGCGATTACAATCAACAGCAATGCGTATTGCTTGTTATCTTTCTTATTCCATGACCAGTAATCCTGCTCATTTTCGGCTGTATATCCCATAGGCAATATCTTATTAAATTCTTCCAAGTCTTTCTTCAACAGTTTTTTTCCTTGTTCGGAAGAACCGATATATTCATATTGCAGACAAAGCCGGTATTGCTGGTTTTCTTTAGCGACTTTCTGAGGTGACTGTCCCTTCCGGACAGTAGCGAAATCAGCCAGTTTATAAGAACGGCCATCAATAAAAAAGGGTATATTGACCAATCCCCATACATCATATCGTTGTCCCTGAACCGATGAAAGTTTCAATTGCTCCGTCTGACTATCAAACAACACGTTACCACAATAAATATCCCTTCCGAAAACAGGGCGCAAAGCGGCGAACAGCTGCGTGGCTGTAATATGCTCTTTCGCCATCCTCAACCTGTCCAAATCCAGATAGAACTCGCTATAATCATCTTTCCACCAAGAGAACTCCGAATTTACCGTAACCTCTTTAATACGACGGTGTAATAACAACTTCTCTTTCAGCTGTTCTGTCCAATAAGAAAGTTCGTCATAATTATATCCATACAGTTTCACACGGAAACTTCCCGCACTCTCACGCACATCGTTACTGAAGCCCTGATCCTGCAAACCATATACACTCCAGCTACCACCTCCCAAAGTCAGTGCCTTACTGATTATATTAGCTTTCAAAGTATACGGGAATCCGCTCCGCTGATTTTCTTTTGTAAAATAAATCTGGATATTAGCCTGACGCGCATTATAGATATACGTCTGAAACTGCCTGATTTCCTTGAAATCGCTCAGATAAGTTTCCATCCTCTTAATCAGCACATTCATCTGCTCCAATGTACTGCCATTAGGCAACGTAGCATAAACGGAAAGCACCACTTCACCTTCATCACGATTGAAATAACTTCCCTCGTATACTTTTTCCGCAAAAAGACGGAGGCTGCCACCTAAAGCCTTGTTGATTACCGGCTTTACCTTATCCTTGAAGGTAGGATTATCAAATACCTTATTATAATATTCCACCATTTACCTTCTCCTTCCATCTTCTCGGGCAGCATAAATACAGGCAGACCGAACCCCAGCAGCAATAATAGGCAAGCTATCACCCTGAAACGGCATAAATAATAAATCACCCTTGATAGAAACGGGTAAAATAGACAGTCAACCGTTTCATAAAAGTGGGTCTGAGCAGAAAACGTCTTCTTTTTCTTCTCTTTTTCTTCTCCAAACCTATTTTATCAATCATGGACGGAACAAAGAATAATGCAACAAACAAAGATACTGCCAGATTGATAATGACCACCGCTGCAAAATCCTGCAAGTTCAGACGTATCTTCTCATCCAGAAAGAAAATAATAACCAATGCCCCGATAGTAGTCAGCGTGGCCGCCAGTACAGAAACAAACGCCTTCAGATTGCGGCGATGCAGAATATGGTCTGTCATCACTATCGTATTATCTATCACCAAATTCAATGAGATGGTAATACCCGCCAATGAATAAAGCTGCATTTCCAGACCAAATGCATAATAAAGAATGACGGCAACAGATATATTAACCGCCAGACTGGTCACAATCAGGAACAGATAACGCAGATTTCGTGTTATCAACGCTACAAACAGCAATAAAATCAATACGGTCAGTCCGGTACGGAAATAAATCTTATCCAATTCTTTCTGAATATATTCCGTAGCGTCATAACTGATATGTACCTCATAGCCCGGAGCATCTTCTGTTGCAACTCACCATAAGGTGCTTCACTTCCCCACTTAAATTTAATTGATTGGCAGTTTCCTCGGCGTGATATACAGGTAGACAGAATTCAGCCCGTTTATCCGGTAATAACTTTGCGGTCGTTCTTCCACATGCCTTACCTTTATCAGTTTATCCAGCGTAACCATCGTTCCATCTTCGGCTTGCAGTTGAATGGCTCCCGGTTCAAATTCCATTTCTTTTTCAGTAGATGTACGTACCAGTCTGATCCACTCTCTGCCTCCGCACCTTTTTCAATAGAACAGATCCCCAGAAACTCTTTTTCATAATGGCGGTTAATGGCCCGTTGCACAGCCTGCAGTGTGATTCCCAAACGTGAAAGCTGGTCACTGTCATACTCCAACTGCCACTCCATAGGTGTAGCTCCATTCAGTTCCACTTTATAAATCCCCTTCAACTGTCCCAATACCGGCTTGATATTCTCTTCCGCATACTGCTGAATCAAAATAGGATTGGCAGGCGCATTCAGTGTATAAGTAATAAAAGGTCTGGATGCCTTATCATCCGAACGTCGCGTACTGATTTGAGGATAACTCACCCCCTCGGGCAGCTGAGGCCAGGTCTGTCTGATGATGGTAGACACTTCAAAGCGGGTAACGTCAATATCCGCATGCTTGTCCAGTTCCAAAGAAATTGAGCCGCTGCCGTTATCCGAAGTAGAGTTCACCTTCCTGATACCTTTACTCTGGCCATCATCGCCTCCAGTTTACTGGTAACCTCCGCCTCAATAACCCGTGACGAATTGCCGGGCATACTGAAAGAAACAGTCAGACCGGGCAAGGTACGCGACGGCGCCAGCTTAACCGGCAACAGCGGTACTAATACCACCCCTATCAGTGACAGGCAGACAAATGTCACTATCAAGGTAAACGAGGAGAGGTTACGCGGATTACTCATCGATAAATTCCTGTATTAAAATCAAACTTGTCCGCAAGGGAAAAACCGGACTCAAAATCGTGCAGCGTCAGTTTACGTATCTTATAATAATTCAACCAATAATTCTGCAAAGCCGAAATATAATTTTTCTGCGCCTCCTGCTGGCGGTTCAACGAAAAGAGTAAGACTATTCACATCCGCCTTTCCGATGATAAACGTTGGCGTGTCTGCTCGTATGCCATTACGGCAAGATCCAAAGCCTCCTCCGCACTCGCAATCAAACTCTGCTGAATATTAAAATCATTCACCGTCATAATCACCTCTTCCTCCACACTCAGTTCTTCCTGACGGGCGGCAATCCTCACCACATTCAGATTATTTCTCGCCATATTATATTTACCTTTCTCACCCCCCAGTCAATCAAAGGAATAGAAACACTGACAGAAACCAAGTCCTGTTGCAAAGGATGTCTGTAGGCATCTCCCAGTTTATCCGCCACCTGGTTAAACCCACACTGGCATTAAAACTAGCATTGAAACGGGATTCTTTCTTTGTCTTGTCCACATTCTGTTCCGCTTCCAGCACATTCTGCCGTTGTTCCAGGAAAGTAGGATTATTCTCTTTGGCCCGCATCAACGCATCATCTACGGGAATCATCTTTCCTGTGGGACGTCCCGGTATATCCAATTCAATCACGGTATTCTTATCCAGATTCAGAAAGGAAGCCAATGAAAACATAGCGCGTTTCAAAGCAATCTGCGCATTCTGCAACGTATTATGCGCATTCACTTTGTCCAGTTGCAATGTCAGCAAATCGGCACGTGATATGGCTGCTATCTTATGACGCTGGAGCCCGATGCTATAAAGGGTATCACTGGACGCCACATTCTCCTCCGCCAAGCGGTAATCCGCCTGTGCCATAGCTAACGCAAAGAAATAAGTCACCGCTTCTTCTGAAACCATTTCCGTGTTATAAATGAATTGCTTCTTCACCTTTTCATACTTCAACGGCTCTATTTTCCGGTCCCAACGAAAAGCATTATATCCCAACAGGCTCTGTTGATATCCCACACGCACAGGGATACTGGAATACTGTGTAGACTTTGAGTCACCGAAATTACGCATAAAGTCCAGTTCCGAATCAATATAGAAAGTACCGCCCGTCCAATCCAGATTCTGTTTGATACTCAATCCACCCGATGCGCTGAACATCTGTTGTTCACGATACACATCCATATCCTCATTCGAATCATAACGCTGGGTGATATAGCGATAATATTTAGCCGGAGTCAGATCCAGCGTAAGACTCGGCAAACGGTTCGCCTTGTAAGTACGATATTCCCAATATCCCGACAAATAAAGATTCTGATATCTGAAAGCGGACAAGGAACTATCATTCGCAATCTCTATCGTGCGTTGCAAATCCAGCTTCACCACCTGCTGCGCCTTTGCTCCGAGAGACAACAGCATACACCCCACCATCCATATGCTAATGTACTTCATTTTTGTCATGTTTTCTATAAATAAACCAATATATTAAAGGAATGATAAACAAGCTGACCAAAGTTCCCACCACCATAGAGCCAATCATGGCAATAGACAAAGGCTTCTGCATCTCCGACCCCATATCCGAGGTAAACAGCAACGGAACCATTGCAAAGACAGTTGTCAGCGAAGTCATGATAATCGCTCTCAACCTGCGCCTGCCCGCTGTATGAATGGCTTCCACCAAAGGCATCCCCGCTTTCCGTAATTCATTGATGGCATCCATTTTTAAAATAGAGTCATTCACCACAATACCACAAGTCACGATAATGCCTATGGCAGACATCAAATTCAACGTGTGACCGAAAACCCATAATGCCAGCAAAGCAAAAGCCGTATCAATAGGAATTTCCATCAAGACAATCAGCGGTTGCAGGAAACTCTCGAATTGCGCGCAAAGGATAAAATACATCAGCAACAAAGAAACAAAAAGAATCACAGTCAATTCCCCCATCATTTTTTCATTCGAAAAGAAACTACCCGAGAAATCCACTTCCCATTCCTTTTCCTCACTAACCACCTCTTTTACATTCCGCATCAGTTCCGGTGCATCCTTCACATCATAAAAACTTAAAGGAATATATTCTCCGTTCTTTCCCGCCGTAATACTCTTCAAATCTTCGGCGGGCACTACCGTCACCAGATTATTCAAAGGAATATGATTCACCTCTCCGTTACCATCCGCCATCGTCCGCACCAAAGTTTCACTTAATACACTATTTACACTCTTTTCCTCTCCGGCAATACTGATAGGCAGATATTGCTGATAAGAGCGTAAAACGGAAACCTTGTTTTCTTTGAAAGCCGTGCGGAGCACCCGCGTCAATTCATCATATGATACGTTATACAACAACAGTTTTTTCTTTATTGATTATCAGATTCATCTGATTCCGGAAAGCGATGCCCGTCGAACATTACCCGCCACCCGCGTAATTTCCTTTTCCAACCGCTGCAAATGCTCCGCATCCGGTGCCTGCGACTTATTCGCCGTATGGAGTTCCGCTACCACATCCGCTTCTCCTGTCACAAACAATTTTTCAAAGATTGTTTCGGGAGGTGAGAAAGTAACCACAGCCAACGGATATTTCTCTCTTATCTCCTTCTCTAATAATTCCTGCAATGAATAGATTCCGGATGGCTTTTCCGTCTTGAAATAAAGTTCCGCTTCGGTAGACGAAAGTTCACTGCCCCCGTTCAATATATAATCCTGCATACCCACATAAGCAGCATGCTCCGTTACCCGGTCGTCCACCTGTTTCATTAAATCATCCACCGGCGGTTGTTCTCGTCCACATGGATATTCTCATTCCACTCTATCCTTGCCACCAGTTCATTCTGGTCAATCTGCGGCATACGCTCTTTTTCCATTACATAAAAAAGAAACACACACAGTGGAAGGGTTGCCAGCGTGCCGGTCACACAAAGCTTTTTATGTGAGAACACCCAGTCAATCCCTTTATCATAAAAGCTTTCCAGCCACTCATTTTTCAGCAGATTGTCAAAACGTCTGGAAAGAAATCCCTTACTGCGGATACCGACCTTATAAAACAACAGATACAATACGGGCAGCAACATAATACCCGTAATATAAGATATCATCAATCCCACCGTGATAGAAAAAGCCTGATCCATAAAAATAGCTCCGGCTATGCCACTCATAAATATCAAAGGCACAAATACCGCAATGGTTGTAAGGGACGAACTGAGCATCGGTGTAATCATTTCCGTCGTGCCCACGGCACACGAACGTTTCAGAGAATACCCCCGTTCACGATACTGCGAAATATTTTCCGTTACAATAATGGCGCTGTCTATCATCATACCTACTGCCAGAATCAAGCCCGAAAGTGATATCACATTCAGCGACACATGACAGAAATAAAAGAAAAAGAATGTGATTACAATAGAAGTAACCATGCTGATGCCGATAATCAACGGTGAACGGACATCCCCCAGAAACAGCACAGCTACAATAAAGATAAATAGAAAGCCCAAAGAAAGATTCTGCTGTAAATTTGAAATGGTGTAGTCCAGCAATTCCGTCTGGTTACGGCTCACGCTGAACTCAATATCCGGATACAGGGATGCAAAATAATCGGTTGTTTCTTTCAGCTTCTCTTTCATGACATCCATATTTTCATCGCTCTGCTTGATAATGGCCAGCGTTACCGCCCTTTTTCCTCCGGCTACGGAACGTCCCATCTCTTTTTGCGAAACAATATCTACTTTGCAGAGCTCTTTCAACTGCATAATACGTTCCCCCTTGCGGATATAGATATTCTTCACATCCTCCGGGGTACGAAGCAGGGTAGCTATGCGAATATTATATTCATAATAACCATCCCTCACCAACATGCTTCCCGGCTCTACATTATTGGCGGAAAGTGTATTCTCTATATCCTCCACACTGATACCCGTCATGGCCAGTTTATCTTTATCAGGAACAATTTGCAAAAGCCTTCCGGGCACTCCGGTTATATCCGCCATAGCCACTTCGGGTAACTGTTCGATGCGGCGTTTCACCACATTCTCCGCCAATTCGCACAACTCCAGAAATTGTTGCTCGTCGGTTTCCTGATAAGCACCGTCGTTTTTCAAAGTCATATTGACATAAAGTACAGGAATATCCGTTGCACTCGCTTTGATAGCCTTGGGACGCGTCACTTCCTTGGGAAGACTGTTCATAGCGGCATCTATCTTCTCATTCACCTCTATAAATGCCAGATCGGTATTCACACCAAAATCAAATTCCAGACGGATCACGCCCGCCCCGTCACGAGTTTCACTTTTTATTTCTCTCAGTCCGGCCACTTGCAGCAACTGCCTGCGCACAGGGGTAACCACCGTATTCTCCAATTCCCGTGCCGATGAATTCTCACCCGTCACCTGTATGGTAATCTGCGGTATGGCAATATCGGGCAGCAAAGATACAGGCAGCGAGAAGTAAGTCACCAACCCAACAATAAAGCAGGCGGTAAAGGCCATCAGCACCGCAATAGGACGTTGTAATAAGAACTTTAACCATACTTTTAATTTTTAATCACCCTCACCGGTGCTTCATGAGCCAGATTCACATTTCCGGTAGTTATCACCTCCATACCTTCTTCCAGTCCGTCTGTGACAGTATATTCCTCCATATTCTCCAATCCCGTATGCACATAGTTCCACATAGCTTTACCCTCTTTCAGTGTAAATACACCTGTTTGCCGGAACGTAGTACAACCGCCGTTTTGGGGATAACCAGTTGTTCGCCCACAGAACGCTTCACGCTTACCCTTACATTCATGCCGTCGAACAATTTATTACTCCCGTTCACTCTCGCCTTTATCCGTACCATTCCATTCTCGTCCACCAGCGGATTAATCTCACTGATACTTCCCTGGCGCACCCCTGCTGCCGATGCATAAGGAGTAATCTCCACCTTATCCCCCACTTTCAGCAATGGCAGCTCATTTTCAAGTACGGTGAAATCCACCTCCATATTTCCGGCATTGATTACCCGGCAGAAAGGCCCGGAAGTTTTGGGCATATTATATCTCTTTTCAAAGAGGTTGGCAATCACTCCATCGAAAGGAGCAGTCAACGTAGCTTGTTCCATATCATATTGAGCAGATTCATATTGAGCTTTGCTCTGCTCATACCCGCTTTTTACTTTTGCCAGTTCCAGCACATCAGCAGGTATCACCTTCAGATTATCGGGAGCATATCCTTGTCCTATCAACACATCCTGCATCTCCAGGGTAGCCTGTGCCAAACTATTTTTATTCTGTACCAACGTATTGTTCAACTTAAACAAATCCAATTGGGCTATTTTTTGACCTTTCCGCACTATATCCCCGTTCTTTACCCAGATATTCGCCACCACTTCCGAGGTACGAAAATACAGGTCGGCATAATCCTGTGCCGTCACTTTCCCGTTACTGATCAATTCATGATTGAAAACCTGCTTTTTCAGCGGCATCACCGTCACCTCATTGGGTAAAGAAGGAAGAACTGTTTCCACCCCTTCTTTTTCCGTTGTTTCCTTTTTTTCTCCCGAGCAGGCAGTGAAAGAAACGGCTAATAATAAGCCTGATGCAAATATGTGTAATTTCATGATCATATTTTGTGATATCTATAACAAATAAAAACTTTTTATTTTGAAAAAACTAATTTTCGGGTACTTTTTTCAATAGTTCCCGTGCTTTCCGTCTCATCTGCTTGATAGCGGTAGATTGAATTTTCGGTTCTTTCTCCAATACCGTCTGTACCATCTGCTCCAATTTGTCACACTGATAAAAAGCCGGTTCCGCATATAAATGAGCCAATAGATAATAAGGATAAATTCGTCCGGGTAACCGATGGACAGCACGCATGAACCAATATTCCGCACTATCATAGTGCTTCATTTCCTGTTCATTTTTCCCGATAATATTTAGTATCATGGGATCGCCACTCACTTTCAAGGCCTCTTTCAGTACCTTGTTAGACAGTTCGGGTTCATGCAGTTTATGCAAGGCATGGCCATACTCAAACATAAAGCGAGCATTCCCTTTCATTTCTTTCTGAATTTCAGCATAACTTTCTACTGCTTGCCGGTAAGCTCCCGAGTGGTAAAACATACGGCTTTTGGTCCATTGCTTACAAGCTTCTACAGTCTTGGATTTCTGCTGATATTTACAGAAACAGCCATAGCTTCCGATTAACAATAAAACAGTAAACAAAATGCGAGGCCAAACTTTCTCTAAAGGAAGAACACGGATACCGCAAGCTAATACTAATATAATCAAAGCCGAAACAAACGCTGGAAATTGTAGTGGATAAGAAGAAAACGCAAATACCGCTAAAGATAGCAATGCGCCGCATAGTCCATAGATGCCTTGTTTATGACCTATGTACATGCTCCCACCTAGTATCAACAACCCGATGCAAAGCACAGGTATTCCCCAGGCAATGGCTACTTGCAGATATTCATTGAAAACATATTCGGGAGCACCTGCCACAAGTTCCTCCGTTGCCGTATAATTTCCGGCTGCAAAATAATTCTCCTGCGCTTGTCCGTAAGCAGCCGGAACACTGTTCCATCCGCATCCTGTCCATGGGTGCTCACTGACAGCTTGGGCAGCAATTTTCCACATAAACAGACGGCCGTCTGCCGAATCCTTTTTCATTTGATAAATGCCACCCAATGCTATACCGCCCAAAATAAAGGTACTATGGCAAAAGACACTGCTGCTTACGATGATGCCTGATATAATGCTGAATTTCCATCTTATAGTGCATACCACAAACATAAATGGAAGAGACCGCCGCAGCTATCCATGCCGAGCGGCTCATTCCGGCAGGCAACACACAAAGAATCAATAGCATGACAGCTAAAGCAACATAATAAGGTATGGTTTTCTTACCCTCTTTCCGCTTTAACCATTCATACAGGCAGATAGGGAATATCATGCAAGGTAGCCTGAATAAGGACCGGGATTATAGAATGAACCGGTCAAAGCATAGAGAGAATGGTTGGAATAGGTAAAGCCATATACCTGACGGATGCCCCACACGGCTTCCATTCCTCCGTATAGAATAAACACCCATGAAACGACAGCCGAAAGACATTCCTTAATCCGTGCCGGAAAAAGAAATATCAACAGGGCAAAAGCTGCCGATGAAAGAACTCCACAGGCATACATCCACCGCCAGTCATCCGCCAAAATATCGGATGACAGTGAAGACGTACTACAACACACCACGCTGAGACACAACGCAACCGGTATGCCTGCCACCAATGCTATTCCATATTTCAGCCATTTATTTTCCATTTCTACCACCAAACTTGTTTCCCGTCTTCGTATGTAAAAATCCGCTCTTCTTTTCCTTGAGTATGATTTTTAACCACAATAAAGCGCCTTTAGGCACATCATCATAATGAAGTTTATTGTCGACTGCTAATTTTCGCCCTAAACTAATCCATTTCATATTCCAATAGAACAATTCATATTCATTATCGACACATATTTCATTACTATCATGTATTATTGCATTATTACTTCCATAATATGGGTATTTACGGTAAAGTATAATACTTTCTTTTTCTGTACTAGCACACAGCTCTTTTATGGTTCCATCTTCTAAAAGAATTATAGGAAACCCTATAGGTTATTATTCAACCGCCCATTTTGGCTGATAAATGCTAAGAAAACGATCCCCTTTCCTTCGTTTAAATAAGTTCTTATTTGATTATCTCCCCATAAAATTCCTCTCCCGACTGATTCAAACAAAACACTTCCATTCATCACCTTTGATAAAGCAACAGGAACCCAGTCATGATTATTAAAAGTACAAAGACTGATTAATTGTTTATCTTTCTGTGAAGGCACTCTAAAGGTTAAATCAGAAAGAGGCATAGCATATTCGGATGTAACGTCACATAGTGGAATATCATATTTTTTCCTATAAATCTTAGAAATCTTGTATACAACTTCATTTTTTCCTTCAGGGCCATATCCCACTTCTATAAAATCACCAGTAGCATCTTTCACCACATTCCAACAATGCGAAGAACTCCTATTAGCCCATGCCGGAACATAATCAATAGAAGCAGGGATTCCAATGGCACGTAAAGACAAAGCTAAAAATGCCGCCATATCATCACAAGTACCCCAACGGGTCTGTAGCATTTCAGCATAAGACTGTTTATAAGGATATTTAGTCATTCCTATATTATAACGCATTCCACCTAATTTTATGATACGAAGGGCCAATTCTCGTGGAGACATTAAAGAATCCAATAAATGACCAAACTTTTGAAAACCTTCCTCGCGCCAATTCGATAATGGCTCATGGTCTATACGGTAAGGCAAAATATAATGACAGAATTCATCAAATGAACAGTAATCTTTTATTTTTCCATTCTCCCATATTTAAAAGTCATATTCAATATTTTTTATTAAATATCTCCCGTTATAACTTTTATATCTTCAATCTTACTAAAACCTGCCAACTGTCG
>ENA-OQCX01000249-OQCX01000249.1-human-gut-metagenome-genome-assembly--contig:-NODE-249-length-28751-cov-6.837863_pt1 | contig 28751 bp, 29 predicted proteins | sample MGYA00242762_ERZ504587 | MGnify/ENA primary metagenome ERZ504587 (study PRJEB26092, sample SAMD00036337) | human gut metagenome | host: Homo sapiens | study: EMG produced TPA metagenomics assembly of...
TATAATGCAGTCTCCCTGCCATACTCCCTGGCGTACGGTCATAGTCAGTGATGATGCCCGCGAGATACTGGCTCCAATTTGATTCTCAATCTGAATGAGCCTTGCAAGTATGACGATACCTCCTGGATTAAGCCGGTGAAATATGTCGGCGTATGGTGGGAAATGATTGCAGGGGGAAAGCCCTGGGCATATACTTTTGACCTCCCTTCTGTGAAACTGGATGATACGGACTATTCCAAGGTGAAACCGAACGGCATTCATCCGGCCAACACGGCTAATGTGAAGAAGTACATAGACTTTGCTGCCGAACACGGTTTTGACCAGGTATTGGTGGAGGGTTGGAATACGGGTTGGGAAGACTGGTTCGGTAATTCCAAGGATTATGTTTTCGATTTCGTGACTCCTTATCCCGATTTTGACATCAAGTATCTGAATGAATATGCCCATTCCAAGGGCGTCCGTCTGATGATGCACCATGAAACATCGGCTTCCGTCCGTAACTATGAGCGGCACATGGAAGCTGCCTACCGTCTGATGAATAAATATGGATATAATTCGGTAAAGAGTGGCTACGTAGGCAATATGATTCCCCGTGGCGAGCATCACTATGGACAATGGATGAACAACCATTACCTATACGCCGTGACCGAAGCTGCCAAACACAAGATAATGGTCAATGCCCATGAAGCGGTACGTCCGACTGGTTTATGCCGTACCTATCCCAATCTGATAGGCAATGAATCTGCCCGAGGCACGGAGTACGAGGCTTTTGCTGGTAACAAGCCCTTCCACACAACGGTACTTCCGTTTACCCGTTTGCAGGGTGGTCCGATGGACTATACGCCCGGTATCTTTGAAATGGACATCAATAAGTTGAATCCGAACAGCCATACGCATGCCAATACTACCTTGACGCGTCAGCTGGCACTTTATGTCACTATGTACAGCCCTCTACAAATGGCTGCCGACCTTCCTGAGAATTATGAGCGTTTCATGGATGCTTTCCAGTTCATCAAAGATGTGGCTGTGGATTGGGACGACAGCCGCTATCTGGAAGCTGAGCCGGGACGTTACATCACTGTTGCCCGTAAGGCAAAAGGTACGAATGACTGGTTTATCGGTTGTACCAGCAGTGAGCACGGACATGCTTCAACTCTGAAACTGGACTTCCTGGATGCAGACAAGCAGTATATTGCAACCGTCTATGCCGATGCAAAAGATGCCGATTATAAAACAAATCCGCAAGCTTATGTTATCCGTAAAGGTATCGTTTCTCCCAAAACGGTCTTGAAACTGAAAGCTGCTTCCGGTGGTGGCTATGCCATCAGCATCATGGAGGTGAAAGATAAATCTGTATTGAAGGGACTGAAGAGGCTTTCCGGGAATATCTGATTTACGGGCATAAAAAAAGGAGTACCGCTGTACTCCAACCTTTGTTAACCTTAAATCTAATACTATGAAAAACACATTGCAAAGATACGTACTTTTGATAAATCTGCAAATTATCCAACTAAAAAAGTATGTTTTATAACACTTATTAGCCGTTTATTCCTTTGCTTCTATTTTTGTTAACAAAGGATGCGAATGTGTCAAAAGCACATGAAGACTTTTATAATGTTATAATATTAGGCGCGGATTACGCGGAATAATGCGGATTCAATAAACTAAATCCGTGAAATCTGCGTCATCCGCGCCTAAAATAAAGCGTTAAAGAAGGTTTTGACACATTCCCCTTACCCTTTTACTTCCTGATACATAAATCTTTTAATGCTCTTCTTTGCCGTTTTCTCGAACTCCTCGAAGTGTATCTTGACTTTTGTTATCTGGCAGTAGGCCGGTAATTGCAGATTCAATTCATTCCGATTGTCCTCCATAACCTTTTCGATGTCCGATTGTTCCATACCATGGGCGAATGCATCGTCAAAATCCGGATAGATAAGAGCCACGAGCTTGTCTTTCTGCAATACGATCAGTGATTCGGACACATAGGGCATGTTGTTCAGTTTGCTTTCAATCTCCTCGGGGTAGATGTTCTGACCACTGGCTGTGAGCAACATGTTTTTGCTGCGTCCGCGGACAGTGACATATCCTTCGGTATCCATCGTTGCAAGGTCGCCGGTGTGCAGCCAGCCGTTTACATCGATGATTTGGGAAGTCGCTTCGGCATTTTTGTAATAGCCCAGCATCAGATTGGCACCTTTACAGATTATTTCTCCTGCCACGTTCTGAGGGTCGGGAGAGTCTATCTTTACTTCCATGCGGCTGGTTGCCTTGCCACAAGAGGCCAGTTTCAATGTTTCCCAGCGGCTGGAACAAATGATGGGGCCGCATTCCGTCATTCCGTATGCAATGGTATAGGGGAAGCCTATCTGCTTCAGGAAGCGTTCCACTTCGGCATTGAACGGTGCTCCTCCGATGATTATTTCATCGAAATTACTGCCGAATACTTCCATTGCCTTTTTGCGCATGTCGGCCTTGATTTTATCGTTGACAATGGGCATCCGCAACAGCAGCTTGCCTATTTTATTGTCTATCCGGGGCAGGATGTCCTTCTTGATAATCTTCTCTACGATAAGCGGTACACACGAAATGATCCGTGGCCTGATTTCGGAGAATGACTGTGCAATAATCTTGGGAGACGGCATACGGGTAAGGAAATACAGATGGCGCCTGCGGAAAAACCGTATAGAAAATCGTACACCATACCAAATACATGTCCCAGAGGCAACATGGATACAATATGGTCGCCCGGACGTACAGGAAGCATCTCATGGCAATATGCAACATTGGACCAAAGGCTGCGATAGGGAAGCATGACCCCTTTGGAATATCCCGTCGTGCCCGAAGTATAGTTGATGACAGCCAGTTCTTCGGGGGATTCCTCCTTGCGGTAACTGATATGCTCGGGGCGGAAATTCTTGGGGAAACGTGTGCCATAGAGGACGTTGCGATGTTCGAAAGCCTCCATCAGCTGCTCGTTGCGGCAAACCACCGGAGTGAAGTCCGTCAGCAGTACGATACCCATCAGCAGGGGCATTGCCTCTTCATTGAGGTTTTCCCATGCCCGGTCGCCGACAAACAGCAGCTTGGCTTCGGAATGGTTGACGATGTTGTGGATATTGTCGGCTTTGAACTCATGCAGAATGGGAACGATGACAGCTCCATAGGTAACCGTCGCCAGAAAAGCGACTGCCCAGTGTGCACTGTTACGTCCGCAAACGGCAATCTTGTCACCGGGCCTGATGCCGGCGCTTTCCAATACGATATGGAATTTGGCTATTTTCCGTGCTACATCTTTGTATTGCAGTGTAATTCCTTTGTAGTCTGTCAGGGCGTTGCGATCCCAGTTTTTAATAATGCTTTGTTCTATATAATCGATGAACCCTTGTTCTTGTTCCATTCAGCTGTTGCACACTTTAGTTAAAACTGCGCAAAGATAGGTCTTATAGTGATGCAAAGCAAATAGTTTCCACTTTTTTCTTGCCCTGAAACGGATAGAAACTTATCTGTAATTCTTATTCCTTGCTATTTTCCGAAATAAGAAGCAGCTTGTCACCGGCATGAAGTTTTAATGTTCCGTTCGGAATGAGGTACTCATCGCCACGTTTTACAATCATCACCAGTGTGCCTTTGGGCAGGTTCATGTCTTTCAGGGTGTCTGCCTGCTCCAGCATTTCTTGTGTAATGGTCATGTCGTGCAGGTTGGAGTCAATCTCTTCGGGCAGTTCAACTCCGAAATCATTTCCGGTCTTTTCCAGCGGGGTGGAGAGGCCCAGCAGCCGGGCTACCCAGGAGACTGTGGTACCCTGGATGATCAGTGAGACGATGGTTATGAAAAATACGATGTTGAAGATGACATGGGCACCGGGCACATTAGCCACCACGGGATAGGTGGCAAAGATAATGGGTACTGCGCCACGTAATCCTACCCACGATACGAATAGCCGTGACTTGAGGGTGATTCTCTTGCCAAAAGGCAGCAGGCAGAGAAAAACACTGAGAGGGCGTCCCACGACAATCATGAAGACGCCGATGAGCAATGCCACGACTGCAACTTCCAGCATCTCATGGGGGTTGACAAGCAGACCGAGGCAGAGGAACATGATGATTTGGAAAAGCCAGGTCAGTCCATCCATAAAAGTATAAATCTCTTTCCGGTGCATGATTTTGTTATTGCCTACCATCATTCCGGCGATATACACGGCCAGGTAACCGTTGCCTTTCAGCAGGTCGGTGATGGAGAAGGTGAAGAATACAAAGGACAGCAACAGGATAGGATAGAGTGCTTGGTTGTCTATATTCAGCCGGTTCAGCATAAGGATGGCCAGCTTTCCGAGGAAATAACCGGTTGCGGCACCGACAATGAACTGTATGGCAAAAGAGCCAATATCTGGGGAACTCCCATTCCGGAGGACTGGATGAATTGAATCAGCACGATTGTCAGCATATATGCCATCGGGTCGTTACTACCGCTTTCCAGTTCCAGCATGGGGCGCAGATTATGCTTCAGGTTCATTTTTTGTGAACGCAGAATGGCGAATACAGAGGCTGAGTCGGTAGATGACATGGTGGATGCAAGCAAAAGGGAGGTTATCAATGGCAGGTGGATGTTGGTCCAGCTCATGCCGGACAGCCACCAGATAAATAATCCGGTAAAGAGGGCCGTGAGCAGCACTCCTGCAGTTGACAAAACAATGCCGGGAGTCAATATGGGCTTTATCTCCGTAAACTTGGTGTCCATGCCACCGGAGAACAGAATGATGCTGAGTGCAACCATGCCGATGAACTGTGCTTCCTTGGCGTTGTGGAACTGCAATCCCAATCCGTCACTGCCGAACAGCATACCGACGACAAGGAAAAGCAATAACGCAGGCACTCCGAAACGGTAGCCGGTCTTGCCGACAATGATGCTGACGAAAAGTAATATGGAACCTATAAGTAGTATGTTTCCTGCTGTAAATATCATAAATTCTATGCTATATAGTTTGAAATGTGATGTTTCTTATGTCTAATAGTACAAAGATATGCAATGTGTTTAACAAATACAAATCTAAAATAGTTCAATTGAATTTTAAAATAAAGGTGGTTTCTTTACCAGGCAATAAGGATAAATTTCCGCCGGAAAGCCTCATTATTTGCCGGGAAATACTCAATCCAATACCGCTTCCGCCCTCTTTGGTCGTAAAGAAGGGGATAAATATGTGTTCGGCAATGTCATTGGGAATGGCAGGTCCGTTGTTGGAAATTTCTATCAGTATGGCTTCCGCTTCGTTGCAGTAGGCACGTATGTTGATATGTCCTTCTTTATCTGTATTTTTATCCGATTCGATGGCTTGTATGGCATTTTTCAGTAGGTTGATGACCACTTGTGATACCAGGTTTTCATCGGCATATAGAATAAGGTCGCTTGGCGCGATGTCCGTATGAAAGGTGACCCGGACATCGGGGTGCTGGTGACGGGCGAGTTCGACCATCCGCTCGATAAAGCTTTTTACGTAGAACAAGGATGGTTCGGGGGTGGGAATACGGGTGAATTTCCGGTATGATTCCACAAAAGAGAGCAGGCCCTTGCCTGTACTGCTGATAGTCTGCAGGCCGTTTCTGATTTCTTCTTTGGAAACTTGCGCTTCGGTCAGTCCCAGCAGTGTATCGCTCAGGGAGGTTATGGGAGTGACGGCATTCATTATTTCGTGCGTCAGTACGCGGGTAAGCCTAATCCAGGAATCTATTTCCTTTTCATCCAGCTCGTTGTTGATGTCGTTCAAGGCGAGGATGCGCAGATGTTCTTTACGGACTGTGATGTCGCTGACGCGGACAGACATGTTGACAGTGCCTCGCTCGTTGTTGAAAGGCATTTGCAATTTGTCTCCCGGGCGGCAATTGGAAGAAGGACGAAAGACGCGGATCCACGCGGTTCAGCTGGCTGACGTGGGTAAAGACATTGAGGCCCAGCAAACGGAGGGCTTCGCTGTTTTTCTGATATACGGCACCATTGTCGTTCAGGACAAGGATACCGGTATTCACGCAGTCCAGGATGAGTTCGTAGTATTTTTCTTGCTGGGCTGTTTCACTTTTCACATTATAAAGTATATGGGCAACCCGGTTCAATGCACGGTTCACGAGTCGTGCGTCGGCAGTGTTTTCCGTTTCGGAGAAGTGGATGGCATTGTCGTTGTTTTCGATGGCGTCGAGCATGAAAAGCACTTTCCGCACATGATGGCGGTATAGCTTCTGCTGCCAGTACAAGGCTATGGGAAGCAGCGCGGTACAGAGCGCGCCCCAAAATACGTCTACAGTCCACATCACCCCTGCAAGGAGTGCTACTGCCAGACTGACGGCAACGCGGAATGAATAATTAAAGGCCATACTTCTTCATTTTGTTGTACAACGTCTGGCGGGTGATACCCAGTTGTGCGGCGACGGCAGAGAGATTTCCGCTACATTTGTCGAGCGTCTTCCGTATCATCTGCATTTCCATTTCTTCGAGCGTGGATGCGGCTGCTTCGGGAGTGCCGGTTCGCCGTGCCAGCTGGAACAGTTCTGCAGGAAGGGTTTCGTTGTCACAGATGATAATGGCTTTTTCGATGGCATGTTCCAGTTCGCGGATATTGCCGTACCAGGGGTGGAGCGTAAGCTTCTCGCAGGCGCCGTCCGTCAGCTTGACGGGGGGCTTGTCATATTGCTTGCAGAAGCGGGCGATGAAAAGTTCTGCAAGGGGGATGATGTCTTCGGGCCGCTCGCGCAACGAGGGTATCTCGAGGTGTATCGTATTGATGCGGTACAGCAAGTCCTCGCGGAATTCGCCTTTTGCCACCATCTCGGGCAGATTGCGGTTTGTGGCGCAAATCAGCCGTATGTCTACGGGAATGGGAGTGTTGCTGCCTACACGGACAATGCTGCGGCGTTGGATGGCGGTCAGCAGTTTGGCTTGCAGGTGTAGGGGAGATTGCCTATTTCATCGAGAAAGAGGGTGCTGCGGCTGGCTGCTTCGAACTTGCCGGCACGGTCGGCATGGGCATCGGTGAAAGAGCCTTTCACGTGGCCGAACAGTTCGCTTTCGAAAAGGCTTTCGGTGACTGCACCCATATCCACACTTACCATCTCCTGCCGGTTGCGCGGTGAAAGGGAGTGAATTTCGCGTGCCAGCATCTCTTTACCGGTACCGTTCTCGCCCGTAATAAGGATATTGGCATCGGTAGAGGCCACTTTTTCCACCAAGAGGCGAAGTTGCTGCATGGCGGGGCTGTTTCCCCAATACATGTTGCGGGTATCTGCAAACAGGTGGCTGCTTTCTGCCGTACGTCCGGCATTTGGGCCGTTGGCCGGAGATTTTGTTTCAGAAGCTGATACGGCATTCAGTAAGGTTTCCACCAGTTTCTGATTGTTCCAGGGTTTCACGACGAAGTCTGTGGCTCCTTCCTTGATTCCCCGTACGGCAAGGTCAATGTCGGCATAAGCGGTAAACAGCACTACGGGCAGGGTGGGACATAGCTTCTTTATTTCATGGAGCCAGTATAGTCCCTCGTTGCCGGTGTTGATGCCCGAGGTGAAGTTCATGTCAAGAAGAACCACTTGCCATGACTTTTCCCGCAATACGCTGGGCAGGGTTACGGGAGAGGGAAGTGTGATTATCCCTTCAAAATATGGCTTTAACAAAAGCTGCAAGGCGGTAAGTACGCCTCGGTTATCATCGACAATCAGGATGTTTCCGTTTTTTTTTGCCATAAACTATTTCTGTTTTCTGCAGGCAAAGTTAATGATTTATCTGTATTATATGCTTTATTCTATATTTTTGCTTACTAAGAATTAATCGTCCGACAGCTGTTGAATTATCGTCCAACAGTTATCGGACGATAATTCAACAGCTGTCGACGATAATATAACGATTATGGGACGAATAGATTTAAGTAAGATAGAAATTAGTTTGTAGCAACTTCAGTAAGAGCTCATGGCGGTACTGAAAAAATTTATAGCAGTTGCAGTTTGATGCCAAATGACAAGCTCAGATAATCCTTGGGTTTCAGATACTTGTTGGTGAAGGCGCTGACTACATATAGGTCACATGTACTTATTTCATAGAAGAAAGTGATTTCTTTGGCCGTGAACCGTCGTTGCGGGTCGATGTCGTAAGTGATGCGCTGTCCTAAGAATGCATGGATGCGTACCTTAGAGGAGAAACCATAATATCCTTTAGGGTAGCGTTCCGGTTCATTGACCCAGAATTCATCGCCGAATACCGTGTTCAGATACATACCGCAAGCCAGCGGTTCTACAGAAAAACGGCTCTGTTTTATTTGCAGGCTCCAGGGAAGGTAGTTCTGCTTGACGGTGAATGTCAGCTTGGTACGTTTGGAGTCATATTTGGGCAATACTCCGAAGAATACGTCTGTTTCCCATTGGTTTCTTCTGCCGTAATCCCATCCGGTACCGAATGACAGCAACCCCATATTGCCGGCAAACTGAATTTTGGTGTGCGTCGGAATCAAGGCTCCCAATGCCTGCGGTAGCGGTGTACGCGGCGGTCATAACGGTTCTCTCTGGTCTGGCTTTCAATGACGGCATCCGGTTGCAGGTCCATCCATACGGTATCGTGTTCTATGATGAAGATGGTATCTCTCTCTTGTGAAAAAGCAGAAAAAGAGCATACCGACAAGAAGACGACGGCGCATGCCAGGTGATTAATAATATGCCACTTCGCGTTCATATCCGTCGGGGGTTATGGTGAATATATAGTAATTGCGGTTCTTCATGCAGTCGCTCATGTAATACATTATCCCATCTTCAAAGAGGTCTTTCTCGAAGCGATGGTGTTCGTGTGCGGATGTACAGAACTGCAGTCCGGGAAATTCCTTGATGTAACGCTGGAATACGTGTGCCACATTATTGTTGAACTCGTTGCAGAACGGGCGTATGTGCATGGACACAACGGTTTTATCGAATTCCTCTTCACGGTCGCGTATCTGTGCGGCAAGAAACTCGAAGTCGGGAATGGGGCGGGAGTAGTCAAATTCGATGGCGTTGGTATTCAGGCAGACAAACTTTACCCGTCCTGCAATGAAGGAGAAATTGGGGTCTCCGAATATTGCACGATAAGTCTCTTCGCCCGTGCCCAGCAGTCGTGATTGCCGAGAAGTACCACATAGGGTATCTTGAGTTTGTTCATAATGTCCCGTTGCCAAAGGAACTCGTCTGTTACACCGAAGTCACTGACGTCTCCGCCATGAATGACGAAATCTATGTCGTCCCGCTTGTTGAGGTGGCTTACAAAGTCGTCGGTCTCGTCATACCAGCGCTGGGAGTCCCCCATTGTTACGAATCGGATTGTTGTCTTGTTCTGGCAGTTCTGCTCTATTTGGGCAATGTTGTGGGCATTGACATCGGTTTCACCGCTGATGTGTACATCGTAAGGGTGATAATCTATCATGTCGCAGCCGGCTATAAGCAGGCATAGGAATGAAGGATATAAGAGTTTGGGGAATTTCATGTGCAGGTGCTTCATTTTACGTTTATACTCTATCTTTAGAAAACTGTGGGCAAAGGTAAAGTTTTCATTCTTATGGATTCTTTTCTAATTTCCCTTTTTTTTGTTCTATGAGGCTGAACAGAGATTCGGCCTCTGTCTAATTTTTAGACGGGAGTGTCTAAAAATTAGACACCTTTGTCTTCTTCTGAAATACGATATGCGCTGATAATCAGGTTTGTGCATTCTTTGGCACGCTTTCTGCAATATGAAAAGCAAGAAAATAAATCTAATAAACGATAAACGGAATGAAACAAATCTATTATGTAATTCAGACTTTACTGCGGGGACGCGGTTCGAATATCATCAAGGTCATTTCTTTGGGATTGGGATTGACGATGAGTATTCTGCTTTTCTCCCGCGTGGCATATGAACAGAGTTTTGACACTTGCTTCAAGGATTATGATAACTTGTATCAGGTATGGTCGATATTCTCGGTGAAAGGAGAGAAGTTTGAGCCTCAGGAGTGGAATTGCGGTCCCGTGGCAGGGGCTATTTTGGAGAACTTCCCCAAAGAGGTGGAGTCGGCGGTAAGTTTGAGCACGTCTATGGTATCTGCTCCTCTTTACAATGGAAGCGTGCGTCTTGATGACAGGAAGATTGCAGCCGATTCGCTGTTCTTCCGTACCATGGGTATCGACGTCCTGAACGGGAATCCCGAAAAGGATTTGGTGCAGAAGGATATTATTTTCTTGAGTGAACGCTTTGCAAGGAAAGTGTTCGGTGAGGAGAATCCTATAGGGAAAACGCTTAATTATGACCATCAGTTTGACCTGACGGTGAAGGGAATCTATGCCAATTTGCCTGAGAACGCCACAATCAATCCGGAAGCGGTTATCTCGATGCCTACCTTGTGGAGCCGCAACTGGAATAACTACTCGTGGAGCGGGGGAGACAGTTGGGTAGAGTTTATCCGTTTCCGTCCCGGTGCCGACAAATCTGTTGTCAATGCGCGTATTGATGCCATGATAGACAAATATCGCCCGGCAGAAGATAAGAAAGAGTACGGTTACACGGCTTTTGTGCAGCCCATCCGTGATACATACCGCAATTATGATGATGTGCAGCGGATGCGTGTCATCATGAGCATTCTTGGTCTAGCTATTCTTTTCATTGCGGCGTTGAACTATGTGCTGATTTCCATTTCCTCTTTGAGCTACCGCGCCAAGTCGGTAGGCGTACATAAATGCAGCGGTGCAAGCGGTGGCACGGTTTTCAGCATGTTTTTGCTGGAAACGGGTATCATCATTGCGGCGGCATTGCTGCTGATGGTGCTTATAATGCTTAACTTCCGCGATTTTGTGGAAGACACGGTCGTTGTAAAGCTCTCCACCTTGTTGGCTCCGGAGCGTATCTGGGTACCGTTGTCGGTAGTGCTTCTGTTGTTTATAGTGGGAGGCGTGTTGCCGGGCCGGCTCTTTGCGCGTATTCCCGTATCGCAGGTGTTCCGCCGCTATACTGAGGGGAAGAAGGGCTGGAAGCGCCCGTTGCTGTTTGTGCAGTTTGCAGGCGTGGCATTCATCAGTGGATTGATGTGTGTGGTGATGTCGCAATATCAGTATGTACTGAAAAAGGATATGGGGTATAATCCCAAGCAGATAGCCATAGGCAATGCCTACTGGGATAATGAAGCGACGCGTGACGCGGCTTATCAATCTTCAAGGGATTGCCCTACGTGGAAGCGGTCTCCAGTGCCAACAGTACGCCCATTAGCGGATATAGCGGTTCGATGATTCATAGTGAGAGCGGGCAGGCACTTTTCTCTTGCCGTTCTTCTTATTTCATGCGCGAGGACTTTCCTGCTTTGATGGGCATGACTATGAAGACGGGACGTATGGCGCGCGATAAAGAGGAAGTCGTGGTGAACGAGACCTTTGCCGAGATGATGCGTTGGGGAGACGACGTCGTGGGCCGTACGGTATATACCGAAGGGAATACATTCAAGGTCGTAGGGCAGTTGAAGGATTTCCAGATAGAGAGTTTCAGAACCGAGAAGATGCCTTTCATAGCCCGGGGAAACAAGAATTTTTATGGAACGGTACATGTCCGTTTGAAAGAACCCTTTACCGAAAATCTGCAGAAGCTGAACCACGATGTAGCCGAGGCTTTCCATGACCAGACTATTGACTTTACCGGCTATGAGAAAAGAATAGAGAATAGTTATAATTCTGTCCGTGTATTCCGTAATGCCACTTTGATGGCGGCAGTGACCATGTTCTTCATCATGCTGATGGGGCTGATTGGGTATACCACCGATGAGGTGCGCCGCCGCAGCAAGGAGATTGCCATCCGTAAAGTGAACGGGGCAGAGGCATCCGGCATCTTGGAAATGTTGTCAAGGGATATACTCGTTGTGGCAGCTCCGGCAGTTGTCATCGGTACGGTATTGGCATGGTATGTCAACGGAATGTGGATGGAACAGTTTGCGGAGCGTATTCCCATCAGTTGGGCAGTATACGTACTGGTAGTGATGGCCAATTTGGTGATTATCGTAGCCTGCGTACTTTGGAAGTCCTGGCAGATAGCGAACGAGAACCCGGTAAACAGCATTAAGAGCGAATGATAATAATATTAATACATAGAATATCATGATTGAAATTAACAACATCAGCAAAGTATTCCGTACTTCGGAAGTAGAGACAGTAGCATTGAACCACGTCAGCCTCGATGTAAAGGAGGGGGAGTTTGTAGCCATTATGGGACCGTCAGGTTGCGGCAAGTCCACCTTGCTGAACATCCTCGGGCTGCTGGACAATCCTACGGAGGGCAGTTACAAGCTGCTCGGTCAGGAAGTAGCGGACTTGAAGGAAAAGGAACGTACCCGTGTGCGCAAGGGCAAGCTGGGATTCGTGTTCCAGAGCTTCAACCTGATAGACGAACTGAACGTCTACGAGAATGTGGAACTTCCCCTTACGTACCTCGGCGTGAAGGCAAGTGAGCGCAAACGCATGGTAGAGGATATTCTGAAGCGGATGAACATCAGCCACCGTGCCAAACACTTCCCGCAACAGCTTTCCGGCGGTCAGCAGCAGCGTGTGGCGATAGCCCGTGCGGTCGTAACCAATCCCAAGCTGATACTCGCCGATGAGCCTACCGGTAACTTGGACTCCAAGAACGGAGCTGAGGTGATGAATCTGTTGACAGAACTGAATAAAGAGGGTACTACGATTATTATGGTGACCCACAGCCAGCACGACGCCTCGTTTGCACACCGCACGATACATCTTTTCGACGGTAGTGTGGTGGCAAGTGTGGCAGCGCAGGATTTGTAACAGACTTTTAAAACAACTTCCATGAGACAACTATATTACACTCTTCAGACACTGATACGAGGAAAAGGCTCCAACCTCATCAAGATTATTTCCTTGGGACTGGGGTTGGCAGTCAGTATCCTCATTTTTTCCCGTCAGGCATTCGAGCTCAATTATGATACCTGCTACAAGGACTATGAGCGTTTGTGTCTTGTCAAAACAGTATGGCATTACAACAACGAGTATCATCCTTCGCATATAACTCTTGGACCGGTGGCTGGTACCATTGCCGAAAACCTGCCTGACGAGGTGGAGAGTGTTACCGTCACCCAGCAATGGTGGAGCAATTCGGCTTGGTTTGCCAATGAACGCCGTTTCCAGACCAATGCCATGACGGCCGATTCTTGTTTCTTTGCCACTATGGGCATTGATGTTGTCAGTGGAGACCCTCGCGAGCTGAATAATCCGGAGGTGGTCTTCATCAGCAGGGAGCTGGCCGGCAGCATGTTTGCCGATAAGAATCCCATCGGGCAGACGGTGGTCTATAACAAACAGATGCCAATGACCGTGAAGGGCATTTTTGAAGATTTTCCCGAAAACTCCAGTTTTTATGGAAGCGGTGTCGTGATGTCTTTGGCTACCTCCTTCAAGCATCATTGGGGATACTGGGGATGGGGAGGTGGAGACAGCTATATGTCCTTTGTCCGTCTGCGCCCGGGGGTGCAACTGGACGATGTGAACACCCGAATAGAGAAACTTGCCGAACAGGTGCGCAAGAGCGATGATGTGTTTATCAGTCTGGTTCCGATAAAGGACTACCGTATGGAATTTGGTATCAGTACCATGCGTATGGTATGGATTCTGTTGACGCTGGGAACCGCCATACTTTTTATTGTGGCGATGAATTATGTGCTTATTTCCATCTCAGCATGAACCGTCGTGCCAAAGCTATAGGCGTACATAAATGTAGTGGGGCAAATACGGGAACTATTTTCGGTATGTTCTTATGGGAGACCGGAGTCATCATGCTTTCTTCCTTGCTGCTTGTAGCGCTGCTTCTATTTAATTTCCGTGAGCCGTTGGAGGACATGCTCGACGTTAGTCTTGCTGGTCTTTTCTCTTGGGAAAACATTTGGGCACCGCTTTCAGTGATAGTCATTTTGTTTATGATAGGCGGCATGTTGCCCGGGCAGCTTTTTGCCCGCATTCCGGTGACGCAGGTTTTCCGCCGGTACACCGAAGGCAAGAAAGGCTGGAAACGTCCGCTCTTGTTTGTGCAGTTTGCCGGTACCTCCTTTATTTTCGGTTTGTTGGGGCTGGTGCTTATGCAGAGCCATTACATCACCAATAAAGAACGTGGATTCGATTACCACCGGGTGGCTTATGCTTCGGGCATATCCTTTGACTCGGATGCGGAAAGCGATGCAAATCGTAGTGTGATGCTTTCTTTGCCTTATGTGGAAGATGGAGCTTGTAGCGGTAATCTTCTTACAGACGGATTGAGTGGAGAAGGGGTTACGACTGATAACGGGCAGTGGATGAGCATGCGTTGGGTGGAATTTGGCAAGGACTATGCCCCGTTTATGAAGTTGGAATTTGCGGAAGGCAAGAATATGGATGCCCCTGGGCAGATATTGGTCAATGAAACATTTTTGAAAATGATGCATTGGGAAGATAAACCGATAGGCAGGCAAGTGCGCAACGGCGATCGCATAGCGGGCAATATTGTAGGTGTACTGAAAGACTTTGCCACATCCAATGCCGCTTATGTGGCGGTGCAACCTATGTATGCAACTTATCTTGACCGATTTTCCGGAAACATCCAATTACGTCTGAAAGAGCCTTTTGACGATAACCTCAAGCGTTTGAACGAAGACATGGAAAAGCTGTTTCCCACCCGTGACATTGTATTTTCCTCGTTCCAAAAGGTCATTGACGACCAGAACAGTACCGTCACGGATTTCCGTAATGCAGCTTTACTGGCTGCCATAACCATCCTTTTTGTTACGTTAATGGGGTTGATTGGCTACATCAATGACGAGATACAACGCCGCAGCAAGGAAATTGCCATCCGTAAAGTGAATGGTGCGGAAGCGTCATCCATTCTCCGGCTTTTCTCGAAGGATATATTCTGGATATCCTTGCCGGCCGTTTTTCTTGGAGGGCTGGGAGCCTGGTATATAGGCGGTGTCTGGATAGAGCAGTTTGTGGAGGGAGTGGATTTTGGTATCTGCGGATTCTTGCTTATTGCATGCATTGTACTATTGCTCATCATCGGTTGTGTAGTATTCAAGGCATGGCGGATTGCCAATGAGAATCCGGTAGACAGTATCAAGAGTGAATAAAGAATAACTTCAGGAAATTATGAGGCGGCACATTTATTATACATTACAAAGCTTGTTGCACAAGCAAGGTTCCAATGCCATTAAGATTGTATCTTTGGCATTGGGACTGCTGATGTCTGTATTTCTATTTGCACGGATTGCATTCGAGTTGAGTTTTGATAACTTTTATCATGATTCGGATAACCTTTATATTGTGAAGACGGGTTGGTTGAAAAATGGAGTGTTGGAAGGTAACGAAAGTCGCTTTACCATCATTCCGATTCCGGCTGCCATTGCCGAAGAGTTTCCGGAACAAGTGGAAAGTAGCACAGTGAGCTGTTCTCTTTTTGATAATAGTTTCCAGTTGGGTGAGCGCCAATTAGATCTGTCCACGGTGATGGCAGATACACTTTATTTTTCTGTACTCGGTTTGGAGATGATAGAAGGCAATCCACAGGATTTGGCGGGTCCGGATGTCGTATTCCTTTCTGCCAAGTCAGCAAAGGAGGCCTTCGGTGACGAAAATCCGATAGGGAAAACACTGCGTTATGATTTTTGGGGATATCAGACTACACTGCTCGTGAAGGGTATCTTTGCCGATATTCCGTTGAACACTTCTTTGGAGAGGCGTCCAGAGGCAATCATTTCCTTTCCTACTATAGGGCGGCATCTGAAGTGGAACCTGGGTTGGCAAAGCGGCGGAAACTACGACGGTTATCTCAGGCTGCGCAGCCCGCAGGATGCTGATTGGCTGAATGAGCGTATGTCCATAGCTATTGCCCGTCATATTCCACCGGAAAGTGGTTTAGAATTGAGCGTACGTATTGTCCCTATCCATAATCTGCATGTCGAGACTCCTCAAGTACGGAAGATGATTTGGATTATGTTCTTCCTGGGTATCGTGCTGCTTTTTACGACCGCATTGAATTATGTACTCGTTTCCGTGGCTTCGCTGACACAGCGTGCTAAGGCCATCGGTGTACACAAATGCAGCGGTGCTTCGGGAAGTAGCATCTTTTCCATGTTCATGGTAGAGACTGCTATAGTAGTAGGGCTTGCCTTGCTGCTCATTGGACTGCTGGTGTATATTTTCCACGAAAAAATGGAAGAATTGGCAGCTGTACCTCTCAGTGCTCTTTTTGACTGGCAGAATCTTTGGGCACCATTGTCGGTGATACTGTTACTGTTTATTTTAGGTGGTTGCCTGCCTGCCATGCTTTTCGCTCGTATTCCGGTGACACAAGTGTTCCGCCGCTACACTTCCGGGCGTCGTGGCTGGAAACGGGTACTGCTTTTTGTTCAGTTCATCGGAGCGGCATTCATTCTGGGGATGATGCTGATGGTCGTTTCACAGTACAGTTATGTAACGACGCGTGACCGTGGTTGGCGTCCTGAACGTGTGGCATATACCACCCAGCGGGAAGTGGATGGCAATAGCCTGCGTAGTCTTGTCGCAGTTTGCCTTATGTGGAAGGGGTTGCTTCGGCAGAACGCCCTATATTGTGGTTCGGTTCTAACCAGCCAATTCTTGACAATCAGGGTAACGAGCTTTTCTATCCTCGTAATACCTGGTTCGACAGTGATTTTCTTCCTTTCATTGGTCTGAGACTGAAAGAGGGGCATAACTTGACGGGAGAAGGTCAGTTGCTTGTCAACAGTGTCTTTTGTGAGAAGATGAATTGGACAGACAGCCCCATAGGCAAGCGGGTGAATGATTATGGCACTGTTGTCGGGCTGTTAGACAGTTTCAGTTTTGCCGATATGCCCAACGATAATTTGCCGGTGATGGTGGAATGGACGGGGAAGACAGCTGCCACCCTGCATGTTCGCCTCAAAGAGCCATTGGATGAAAATCTCGCCCGCCTCAATGAAGAGATGCATCGGATTTATCCTCAGAAAAGCCTCGTATTCCGTTCGGTGGAGCAGGAAATGCGCAGTTATGCCGAGTCTGTACGGGTATTTCGTGATGTCACCCTGCTGGTTTCATTGACCATACTCTTTATCATTCTGATGGGACTGATAGGCTATGTGAATGATGAAATCCGCCTGCGTTCAAAAGAGATTGCCATTCGTAAAGTGAATGGAGCGGAGACGGAAAGTATTTTGCTGTTATTGTCAAGAGATGTGCTTTGGCTGGCCATTCCGTCTGTCGCCATAGGTATTGGGGGAGCATGCCGGGCCGGAAAGCTTTGGGCGAGCCAGTTCTCTGATGTTGTGCCATTCCCTATAGGCGGATATATTCTTGTAGGTTGTCTGTTGCTGTTGTTTATTGTTGTTACCGTGGTGTTGAAGCATGGTGCATTGCCAATGAAAATCCGGTAAAGAGCATCAAGAGCGAATAAAGTTGCCGCAACATACATCATGCGTTTGGGGTAGACAGACCATCTGTTTGGGGCGAATAGATGATGTGTTTGGGCTGAATGAATGATATATTTTCGAACAATTTGTTTGTTATAACATAAAATGCAATATTTGCAGTAGAATAAATCACTTTCACCTCGCTTTTTCGGTAATTCCTGTGGGTAATCTCTTTACATATATCCACAATGCCACCGCTGCCGTTACAAAAGCAAAGAAGTCCGATACCGGCATACATATCCAGATGCCGTCCAGCCCAAAGTAATGCGGGAATATCAGTAGTCCCGGCAACAGATACAGTAATTGGCGTGTCAGCGACAAGAAGATACTGATTTTCGCCTTCCCGATGCTTTGGAAGAAATTGCCGATGACAATCTGTGCACCTACCAGCGGGAATATGGCTACGGCAATGCGTACGCCTCTGGAAGCAATATCTATCAACTCTTCATCACTGGTAAAGATGGCAGATATGGCATGGGGGAACAATTCGCAGATAAGGAAGCCTGTACTGGTGATACATACTCCGGCAATGATGGTCAGGCGCAGGGTAGCCTTCACACGGTCGTGTTTTTGCGCACCGAAGTTATAGCCTACAATCGGTTGCATTCCCATCGTCAACCCCAATACAATCATTACATAGAGTACCAGCAGCCGGTTGATAATGCCATATGCCCCGATGGCCATATCGCCTCCGTACTGTTGGAGCTGTTGTTTACGATAATCACAATGACACATGCCGTGACGTTCATTAGGAACGGTGACATACCGATGGATAATATACTGCTGATGATGCGTTTCTTCATCTTCCAGAACCCCCGTTGCAGACGTACCACACTTGTCTTTTGCAGGAAATGGCTCACTACCCACACCATGCCGATGAACTGCGAGATGACCGTTGCCGTTGCAGCTCCCCGTATTCCCCAGTCAAATTGGAAGATGAAAATGGGAGCGAGGATTATGTTGCAGACTACCGTTACCATAGACGTGAGCATCGCTTTCTTGGGATATCCCGTGGCACGCATGATATTGTTCAGGCCAATCATGGTATAAGTGACGGGGGTACCCAGTAATATCACCTGCATAAAGTCGCGGGCATATGGCAACGTATCATTGCTGGCACCGAAGAAGCGCAGAATATCATCCAGGAATATAAATGAGATGCCGCCGAATATGAATGCATTGACCAGGCAGAACATCAGTGTGTTTCCCAATACTTCCGTTGCTCCGTCCAGTCTTTCTGTCCCAACCGGATGGACGAAATGGTGGAGCCACCTGCCGATACCATCGTACAGAAAGCCACGACCAGATTCATCAGAGGGAAAGTAATGGCGAGTCCGGCAATGCCCATAGGACCTACGCCATGACCGATGAAAATGCTGTCGATGATGTTGTACAACGAAGTAATCGTCATGCCTATAATGGCCGGAATGGAGTACTGCACAAGCAGTTTGCCAATACGTTCGGTTCCTAATATATGCGCGTTGTTCATTTGATATGAGTCAATTAAGGAGCACAAAGGTATAAAATATTTGTTTGATTCGCAGATTATTCCCACCTTTGTACGCTATAATGTTTTGGTATTAACAGATTTAGGTAAAAGAAAGTTTATGGACACAACAAAAGCAACCGCCGTACTTTTTGATTTTGACGGTGTGGTGGTAGACACGGAAACACAGTACAGTCACTTCTGGCATGAAATGGGAAAGCAGTATTTGGGTATGGATGATATTGAAGGCAGGGTGAAGGGCCAGACGCTGGTCTATATTTATGATACCTTTTTTCCGGGCATGGCGAAGGAACAGGCCGAAATTACCGAACGGCTGAACCGCTTTGAACAGGAAATGTCATTCGACTTTATTCCCGGAGTGCTTGACTTCATTGCCGACCTACACCGGAATGGGGTGAAGACTGCCGTAGTGACCAGCTCCAACGAAGCGAAGATGGCAGCTGTCTATCGGGTTCATCCCGAAATAAAGACTCTTTTCGACCGTATTCTTACGGCCGAGATGTTTACGGCTTCCAAGCCTGCACCGGATTGTTTTCTGTTGGGTATGGAGGTTTTCGGCACAACTCCCGACACCACATATGTATTCGAGGATTCTTTCAACGGGCTGAAAGCGGCATGGCTTCAGGAGCTACCGTTATAGGGTTGGCAACCACCAATTCCCGTGAAGACATAGCTCCGTTGTGTCATTATGTATTGGATGACTTTCAGGGATTCACTTACGATAAATTAACTCAATTGTACAAGTAATCAGAAAAAGGATTACCTTTGCGCCGAAAATTAAATTGAGTAATTGTAAATTGCCAAATTGTAAATACTATCATGGGTTATATTTCAGACGACACTCGTAAAGTGACTACACATCGCCTTATCGAAATGAAGCAGAGAGGCGAAAAGATATCAATGTTGACATCATATGACTATACTATGGCGCAGATTGTGGACGGTGCCGGGGTAGACGTGATTCTGGTGGGAGATTCCGCTTCCAATGTAATGGCAGGCAATGTCACCACGCTTCCCATCACGCTCGACCAGATGATTTATCATGGCAAATCCGTGGTTCGCGGTGTGAAGCGTGCCATGGTCATTGTCGACATGCCTTTCGGCTCTTATCAGGGCAACGAACTGGAGGGATTGGCTTCCGCTATCCGTATTATGAAAGAAAGCCATGCCGACGCCCTCAAACTGGAGGGAGGCGAGGAAATCATCGGTACGGTGAAGCGTATCCTCAGCGCCGGTATTCCCATCATGGACATCTCGGACTGATGCCCCAATCCATCAACAAGTATGGAACATATACGGTCCGTGCCAAGGATGATGCCGAAGCCGAGAAACTGGTACGCGATGCGCATTTGCTGGAAGAAGCCGGATGCTTCGGACTGGTATTGGAGAAGATTCCTGCCGCATTGGCTGCCCGCGTGGCAAGCGAGCTGACTATACCCGTTATAGGCATCGGTGCCGGTGGCGATGTGGACGGCCAGGTGTTGGTGGTTCAGGATATGCTGGGTATGAATAACGGTTTTCGTCCCCGTTTCCTGCGTCGCTATGCCGACCTGCATACAGTGATGACGGATGCCATCAGCCGTTATGTTTCCGATGTGAAGAATTTAGATTTCCCGAATGAGAAAGAACAGTACTAACAAACTCATGACACTCAATTTTTGGCGGATGTGTACGGCAAATCTGTTGCTGTTCATATCCGTCTATATGCTTTTCCCTTTGCTTCCTTTTGTGATGGGAGAGCAGTTGGGTGTTTCCGTCGGGCAGGCGGGCAGCATGTTTCTGGTCTTTGCGGTGGCCATGTTTGCTGTCGGTCCTTTCCATGCCTATCTGGTCGATGAATATAAAAGGAAACACGTGCTCCTTTACTCCGCACTCATTATGCTGGCGGCTGTTCTGGGATATGCCTTTGTGGATGGTTATACGAAATTTCTGCTGCTTGCCGCTGTGCAGGGAGCATGTTTCGGGCTGGCAACCACAGCGGGCATTACGGTGGCCATCGACATAACGACTTCCGCGCGCCGCAGCGCAGGAAACATGGTATATGCATGGGCTGCACGCTTGGGCATGCTGGTGGGTGTTGTGTTGGGTATTGGAATGTATAGGATGTATGGTTTCCGTATGGTGACCTATCTGTCTGTAGCGGCCGGACTGGCCAGCATATTTTTCGCATCGAGGGTATATGTGGCTTTCCGTGCTCCGATAGGCGTGTCGTTGTGCAATATGGACCGCTTCTTATTGCCGCGTGCATGGGTACCTGCCATCAATATGCTGTTGATTGCTTTTGTACCGGGAGCGTTGCTGCCACTGATGTTTGTGGGCGATTACTGGTCATTGGCGGCATTGGCTGTATTGGTGTTCATTACAGTCCCGTTCATGAAGATGTTCGTCAAGCTGTCGCACCATTGCCAGCGTGGAACGGCAAACACCACTTGCCATTTGTTCATGGAGGCAGGGCTGCTGGTGGGCATGGCTGTGGCTTGCCACCTGATGGACAAAGCGCAGATATACCATGTGGCGTCTGTTGCTGCTATGCTTGCCGTATTTTTCTTTGTACTGCTGACCTATCCTTATTATAAGAAGAAGCGGGTGAGGTAAGGGATAAATACAATCAATCCTATAATGGCCGCCGTTGCAGCACATACCAGTACTGCTCCGGCGGCTATGTCTTTTACTTGCCCTGCCACGGGATGCTGTTGGGGAGACACCAGGTCGACCAGCTTCTCAATGGCGGTATTGAACAGTTCGGCTGCTATCACTACTCCGATGCAGAGAATGATTATCATCCACTCCATGCGGGTAATGCCTAAAACGAATCCTGCAATGACTACCACAGCCGTAGCTATCAGATGGAAGTTCAGGTTCTGTTCTTTTCCTATGCAACACCGGATACCTTTCCAGGCATATCCGAAACTGCGCAACTGCTTTTTAAAGTCGTACTTCATGGATTATAGTTGTTGCTTAATTCCTTGAAACCTGTTTCACTCCCTTTACTGTTCTCAGTTTCTTGACAAGTGTTTCCAGATGTCCCGTATCGCTCACCATGATGGTCAGTGTTCCGGAGAACAGCCCGTCATGCGAGTCAATGCCGATGCTTCTCAAAGTAATACCCGTTTCTTTGGAAATGATGGAAGTGATGTTGGTCACGATGCCGATGTCATCGTGTCCCACTACGCGCAGGGTGATGGGGTACTGTGTACCTTGTGACTTTCCGGCCCAGCGTGCCTTCACGATACGGTAGCCGAAACGTGAGTGCAAATCACTGGCATTGGGACAATCGCAACGGTGTATCTTGATACCTCCCGTCACACTGACAAAGCCGAATACATCATCTCCATAGATGGGATTGCAGCAGCGTGCCAACTTGAAATCCAATCCTTTCAGATTTTGATCAATGACCAGTACATCTTCTTTGGTACCTATCTCTTCCGGTATGCCTTGTTGAAGGTTATAGCCTTCAGCACTGCGGTAGACAATATCGTCGCGCGTATCATTTTCCCGTCTTTGCTGTTCCTGGTATTTGTCTATAATCTCGTTGACATCCAGTTCTTCATCGGCTATGGCTTGATAGAAGTCGGTCACTATCTTGAAACCGAGGCGCTTGATGAGGCGCATCATGGTTCCTTCATCATACTCTATCTTCCGGTTCTTGAACTTGCGTTCCAGGGTTTCCTTAGCGAAGGCGTGCTGGCGTGCAGCCATTTCCTTCAATGCCTGGCGTATTTTGGTGCGTGCCTTGGAGGTGGTTACGATGTTCAGCCAGTCCTGCTTGGGCGTCTGCGTATTCGATGTCATTATCTCCACCTGGTCACCGCTATGCAGCATTTGCTTCAGCTGTACATTCTTGCCGTTCACTTTTGCACCGATACATTTGCAGCCCAGTTTGCTATGGATGTGGAACGCAAAATCGAGCACGGTGGAGCCTTTGGCAAGTTTGAACAAATCACCTTTGGGAGTAAATACAAATACCTCGTCTTCGTACAAATCCAGTTTGAACTGGTCCATCGTTTCCAGTCCGTTGCTGTCCGAGCTCTCTAAGGCTTCGCGTACGGAAGTCAGCCATTCGTCAAGACCAGATTCACCTTTCACTCCTTTGTATCGCCAATGGGCGGCCAGGCCTCGTTCGGCAATATCATCCATGCGTTCGGTACGTATTTGTACTTCCACCCATTTGCCTTCGGGGCCCATCACGGTGATGTGCAGTGATTCATATCCGTTGCTTTTAGGTACGGACAACCAGTCGCGTAGCCTTTTCGGGTTAGGCTGGTACATATCTGTTACGATGGAGTAGGCCTGCCAACATTCCAGTTTCTCCTTTTCCAGGCAAGAGTCCAGGATGACGCGGATGGCAAACAGGTCATACACGCCTTCGAAGGGGCATTTCTGCTTCTTCATTTTCTGGTAGATGGAGTGGATGGACTTGGTGCGTCCTTTGATATGGAACTTCAGTCCGGCTTCTTCGAGCTTCTTCTGTACCGGTGCAATGAAGGCGGCAATGTACTTGTCACGCGATGCCTTGGTCTCATTCAGTTTTTCCTTGATATGGTAGTAAACGTTCTTTTCTGTGTATTTCAATGAGAGGTCTTCCAGTTCCGACTTCAATTTGTACAGACCCAGCTTATGGGCAAGGGGCGCATAGAGATAAGCCGCTTCGTTGGCTACCTGCCGACGGGCTTCGTCATTTTCGCAGTCCTTGATTTGCCGCATGATGTTTACGCGGTCGGCAATCATAATGAGAATGACACGCATGTCCTCGGCGAAAGTCAGCAACAAGTTGCGGAAATTCTCGGACTCGATGGTAGGGCTTTTGGAATAAAGTTCGTTTACACGTATCAATCCCCGGATGATGCCTGCCACATCCTCGCCATAGATTTGCTCCACTTCCAGAGCGGTGCAAGTGCCGCAGCGCACGGAGTCGTGCAGCATGAGCCCCAGGATAGAAGCACGCTTCATTCCGATTTCTTCCGCTACAATGACAGCCGTCTGCATATCTTTGATGACGGGATTCAAACCGAATATATCACGCTGGATACGGTTGTTCTGTATAGTATTGACAAGATGTATTTTCAGCTTTTTGCAGTCCCCCTTCTGGAGGGTTTCTCCGGAAAGTTGCAACAGTTTGCGGTAGAGCGAGAAGAGTAAATCTTTCTCTTTGATAGTGAAAAATTCATCAGTTTCCATAATCGTCCGTATTTTATGCTTCAAAGGTAAGTTTTTTCTTCATTTTCTTGACGGCAGTTCTGCTTTTTTTGTATTTTGGGCATGAATTAATAAAACAAGATATTATGATAACACCGCAAGACAAAGAGTTGCTCGAAAATAAAGGCATCTCCGAAGAACAAATAGCCGAACAGTTGGCTTGTTTCGAAAAAGGTTTTCCATACTTGAAGCTGTCTGCCGCCGCTTCTGTAGAAAAGGGTATACTGGCTCCGAATACGGATGAACAGAAGAAATACCTGGATGCCTGGGAGGCATATACACAAACCGATAAAGTGGTGGTGAAGTTTGTGCCTGCTTCGGGTGCTGCCAGCCGTATGTTCAAGAACTTGTTTGAATTTCTCGGGGCAGACTATGACACTCCCCAGACAAACTTTGAAAAGACTTTCTTTGAGAAAATAGAGAAGTTTGCCTTCTATGATGACTTGAATACCGCTTGCCAGAGGACTGCCGGAAAGGATATACCGACTTTGGTTGCCGCTGGAAACTACAAGGCGGTTGTTGCTGCCTTACTCGAAGGGGCCGGACTGAACTATGGTGCTCTGCCCAAAGGATTGCTTAAGTTCCATAAGTATGAAGACGGTAGCCGCACGCCGCTGGAAGAGCACTTGGTAGAAGGAGCATTGTATGCTGCCAATAAGAACGGTAAGGTGAATGTGCATTTCACGGTTTCGCCCGAACATCGTGCCTTGTTCAAGGCTTTGGTAGACGAAAAGGCTGCCGCTTATGCAAAGAAGTATGGGGTGGATTATAACATCTCTTTTTCGGAACAGAAGCCGAGCACCGATACCATTGCCGCCGATATGGAAAACAAACCCTTCCGCGACAATGGCAAATTGTTGTTCCGTCCCGGCGGTCATGGCGCCTTGATTGAAAACTTGAATGACCTTGATGCGGATATTATCTTCATAAAGAATATAGACAATGTGGTACCCGACAAGCTGAAAGGTGACACCGTATTATATAAGAAACTGATTGCCGGTGTGCTGGTAGCGTTACAGCAGAGAGCGTTTGCTTATCTGCAGTTGCTTGACAGCGGGAAGTATACACACGAGCAAATTCTTGAAGTTCTGCAATTCCTGCAGAAACAACTCTATTGCAAGAATCCGGAGACAAAGAATCTGGAAGATGCCGAGTTGGTTATATATCTGAAAGAGAAGCTGAACCGTCCGATGCGTGTTTGCGGTATGGTGAAGAACGTAGGCGAACCGGGCGGAGGTCCGTTCCTGGCATACAACAGTGACGGTACTATCTCTCTGCAGATTCTGGAAAGTTCGCAGATTGATATGGACGACCCGGAAAAGAAGGAAATGTTTGAAAAGGGTACCCATTTCAATCCGGTGGATTTGGTTTGCGCTGTACGTGACTATAAAGGACATAAGTTCAATCTTGTGAAGTATGTGGATAAAGCGACAGGCTTCATCTCTTATAAGTCCAAGAACGGCAAGGACCTGAAAGCGCTTGAACTTCCCGGTTTGTGGAACGGGGCCATGAGTGATTGGAACACAGTATTTGTAGAAGTGCCTCTGACTACATTCAATCCGGTAAAGACGGTGAATGACTTGTTGAGAGAACAACACCAATAAGAGGATTTACTATTAGACGATTTACGATGTACGATTGGGATTGCTTTGGCTTGTGGCGGTTTATTGTCTAAAGTAACTCTAATCGTACATCGTACGTCGTCAAATCGTAAATATATAAAATTGTAAATAAAAGAATTGATGAAAAAGATTTTATTGTTAGGTTCCGGTGAGTTGGGCAAGGAGTTTGTTATTTCTGCCCAACGTAAGGGCCAGTATATCATTGCTTGCGACTCGTATGCCGGAGCGCCTGCCATGCAAGTGGCAGATGAATGTGAGGTATTCAGCATGCTCGATGGAGATGCTTTGGAACGTGTAGTACGCAAACACCAGCCGGATATTATTGTTCCGGAAATTGAGGCTATCCGTACAGAACGTCTGTATGATTTCGAGAAAGAAGGCATTCAGGTAGTGCCCAGTGCACGCGCCGTGAACTTTACCATGAACCGTAAAGCCATACGTGACCTTGCAGCTAAAGAGCTGGGATTGAAGACTGCTAAATATTTTTATGCCAAATCTTTGGATGAACTGAAAGCTGCTGCTGAAAAGATAGGTTTCCCGTGTGTGGTGAAACCGCTGATGTCCTCTTCCGGTAAAGGCCAGTCTCTCGTAAAGAGTGCCGACGAACTGGAGCATGCCTGGGAGTATGGCTGTAATGGTAGCCGTGGAGACATCAAAGAACTTATCATTGAAGAGTTCATCAAGTTCGACAGTGAGATAACACTGCTCACCGTAACACAGAAGAATGGTCCGACCTTGTTCTGCCCGCCTATCGGCCATGTACAGAAGGGTGGGGACTATCGTGAAAGCTTCCAGCCTGCCCATATTGACCCTGCCCATCTAAGGGAGGCGCAGGATATGGCAGAGAAAGTGACCCGTGCCTTGACCGGTGCCGGATTGTGGGGAGTGGAATTCTTTCTCAGCCATGAGAACGGTGTCTATTTCTCCGAACTCTCTCCACGTCCGCACGATACGGGTATGGTAACCCTGGCCGGAACCCAGAATCTGAATGAGTTTGAATTGCACTGTCGTGCGGTGCTTGGTCTGCCTATCCCTGGCATCAAGCAGGAGTGTATAGGAGCCAGTGCTGTCATCCTTTCTCCGATAGCCAGTCAGGAACGTCCCAATTATCGTGGCATGGAAGAGGTTACGAAAGAAGAGGATACTTATCTGCGTATTTTTGGTAAGCCTACTACCCGCGTAAACCGCCGTATGGGTGTAGTGCTGTGTTATGCACCTCTTGACAGTGATCTTGACACGCTGCGCGACAAAGCGAAGCGTATTGCTGATAGGGTAGAGGTATATTAATGATTAGTGATGAATGATTGGTGATTTGTTGATGAATGGATACCATCAACAAATCACCAATCGTCAGTATTAATCATTGAAAAAGAGTCCGGGATAAATCTCTCCTCCAAGTTCTGTTACATCGAGGCTTTGTAATAGTTTTCCATCCGGAGCATAGAACAGTTGGAATTCTTCATCGGAATTGTATTGTTCCACCTCAATTATTATCACTGTGGGATGTTTGGGAAAGGTGATGATTCTTATATCCCTTAATCTCATGCCGGTCATTGTACTGCTCATGAATGCTTCTGCCACGGGAGCCGGCACTTTTTCCAGTGACTCTACATCCGTTTCAGTCATAACCCACTCCGCTTGTTTATTGAACCAGACATCAATTTCCTGACCGTCTGCAATAAATTCTGCCACGTAGCAACCGGCCATTTGCTCCCATTCCACATCCGTTGCTTGAGGATAGAGCTTTAGAAAAGCTGTTTGTATATTTGCAGGAAGACGCCCTTCCGCAAAGGCGGACACTGACAACAAGATAAGTAGTCCTGCCAGAATACCGAATTTTAATTTTTTCATAATCAAGGTTGTTTTGAGTTTTCTGTAAGAACAACCTTGTTGTGTTTTTGTTTCCGGGAATCAGTACGTTGTGTCGATGTACTTTTAAATATCAGTGAACCGGCCTTTGTATACAAAAGCTTTTTCTCCGAAATCCACTTCCGGCAGTACGGCACCTTCCTTGAATAATCCGTAAACAGATGACCCCGAACCACTCATGGAGCATATACAGCTCCTTGCCGATACATCTCTTCCTTGATTTCTCCGATAGTGGGAAATTGGGGGAATACGCTTTCTTCAAAGTCATTGACCATTCGTCCGTTCCATTCTTCAACGGGAAGTTGGGCTATTTCTTTCAGAGACATTTCCGGATGATGCGGTTTTATTTTTGCAAAGGCATCCCGTGTAGAGACGAAAATGTCCGGCTTCACCAACCATATCCGGTATCCTTTCAGTGAGAGGGGAAGGGGAGAAAAGATATTTCCGATACCTTCTGCGTAAGTCGGACGGTTTCTGATGAAGAAGGCACAATCGGCCCCCAGCTTGGCGGCATACGTTTCCAAAGTGTCATCCGGCAGTCCGAGTTCAAACTTATTATTCAGAAGCTTCAGCATGAAGGCTGCATCGGCCGAACCGCCACCCAGTCCGGCTCCCGAGGGGATATGCTTGAAGAGATGGATGTCTACCGGAGGAAGGTTGAACCGGTCGTCCAGCAACTTGTAGGCTTTCACTACCAGATTGTTTTCCGCTTCTCCCTCAATCTCCAGGCCTGCTTGATGCAGACGGAACTTTCCTTTTCCTTCGTTCAAGATATTTATTTCCAAAGCATCTTCTATGGGAACCGGATAGAAAATGGTTTCCAGATTATGGTATCCGTCCGGACGCTTTTCTGTGATATTCAGTCCCAGGTTTATTTTGGCATTTGGAAAAGTCAGCATGGCGTTGAAAATTAAGAATTAATAATTTAAAATTTAAAAGGAGAAGCTATTGGAGTGCAGCTTCCGAAGACAAAGTTAGTGATTTCTGTTCATAGTAGATTGAAAACTTAACAATGATTTATTTACTGCTTATAAATAAATTCGCTTATCTTTGCCATACGAGCGAAGATAGGCTGCACCTCAACATAACTTTTTCATGCAAGCA